>OGSC01000120.1_pt1 | contig 75098 bp, 77 predicted proteins | sample 1573751 | NCBI WGS metagenome assembly OGSC01 (sample SAMN03295840, study PRJEB24534) | human gut metagenome | isolation source: fecal sample 8 from infant 5 | host: Homo sapiens | place: USA: Pittsburgh, PA | collected 2014-07
CGTAACGGTTCAATTAGCTCGTCCTATTGGGCCAGATAAATTGCCAGGAGGAGAGACTTCAGGCGGAACTGGTGGTTCGAATTCGACGATTCATACTAATAGTAACGCAAGTGCTAATGCCAGTGCACAAACAAATGTAGCTATTGGTAGTTCATCAGCTGGGCGTTTACCTCATACAAATGGAGAAAAGAATTTGATGTATTCCATTTTAGGGGGCGTGTTCCTTGGTTGTAGTTTGTGTTTGTTGCTAATTAGAAAAAACAAAGAAAAGGAAGTGGAAGAGTAATGTATAATTTACCGATTTGTTTACTTGTTGTAGGGATACTGTTATTGGTGTTAAATAGTTTACTTTTTTTCAACGACTACAAAGCTACTCTTACAAACTCTCTTAAAAAGAGTCGGCTATACGTAAATGGTTTCGTTCTACTTTCTTCTGTAGGAGTGATTGTGTTAAGTACGGTATACATCTTTATGATTAATAGTCAGCTGAGCTAAAAAGGATGGTAAGAGAAAACAGGATAGCTTACCACTGTGATGCAGTAATGAAAGAAATGAATAGCTAAACAGCTTTAAGTTTAGGAGGTAGAATTTCGGATGAAAAGTAAGAAATATGCGTATTTATTCGCCACAACGGTTTTATTGGCTAATGCGGCAACTACGCCTATGACGGTAATCGCCGAAACAATGCAAGAAAATCCTTCGTCAGAAGTGATTGAAAAATCAGAGAAACAAGGAAAAAATCAAGAAGAAACATCAAATGGTACGCCAGTGGAAGAAAAACAAGAGCAACCGCAAGAAGTGCCAGCCACAAATAGTGAAAAAGTAGAAGAAGGACAACCCAAAGAAGAAACTCCTGTAACACCAGAGGAAACACCGGTTGTAGAGAATGAAGAAAAAGCTCCGGAAGGAGCTGCCAATGCGGAAGTGGAACCAGATGCAGGAGCAACCACTAATCAAGAAGCACGGCTTGCGGATTGGGAAACGAAAGATAAAGGTAGCTATATACTTATTACGAAGTATACGGGAAGTAGCCCAGATATTGTTGTACCGAATGAAATTGATGGGAAACCAACAAAACTAAAAGATATTGACTCAACGGTTTTTCCAAATTTATCTTCAGCAACAAGCTTTAAAGTACTACCTAGAGAAGATGGAACAAAAGTAGGTGTAGAATCTACGGATTTGTCAAATGCCTTTATGAACGCGACGTTATTTGAAACAATTGATTTATCGGGATTAGATACAAGTAAAGTAACAGATATGTCATCTTTGTTCGAGCAATGCCAAAACTTAAGAAGTTTGAATTTAAGCAACTTCAATACAAGCGAAGTAACGAATATGTCCAAAATGTTCAATGCCTGTAATAAATTAGAGAATTTGGATGTAAGTAGTTTCAATACAAGCAAAGTAACGGATATGCAATTGATGTTCAATAGTTGTAATAAATTAGAGAGTTTGGACGTAAGGAACTTCGATACAAGTGAAGTAACGAATATGAATAGTATGTTCTCTTGTTACAATTTAAGAAATTTGGATTTAAGCAAATTTAATACAAACAAGGTAACGACTATGTCTGCTATGTTCTATTATGCTAGTAAATTAGAACATTTGGATTTGAGTAACTTCGATACAAGTAAAGTAACAAATATGAATTATATGTTCAGTATGTGTGGCAACTTAAGAAGCTTGGATTTAAGTAACTTCAATACAAGTCAAACAAAGGATATTTATGCTATGTTTCAAGAGTGCTCGCCTGATGGAACAGTAATTAAAACAAATGACTCTAAAATATTAAATTATGATTTCAAAAATAACTGGGTTTTTCCGTTAGTTACACCAGTATTAGATGCAAATGGTGGTCAATTCAAAAATCAAACAAATACAAAACAATACTTCACTAAAGTAGCTTATACATCAGAAGAATTTAACCAAATGAATAAACTATCAGCTTTTGAGCAATTTAAAAAAGATAATATTCCAACAAATGGCAACAAGGATTTTGTAGGATGGAAGTTAGTCGAAGGCGATGATACAACTGCAACTAATGTAGTTCCGGATTTACTAGGAACAAAATATCAAGCACAGTGGGTAGCTGCCTCTGTTACGGTAAAGTATGTATTTGAAGATACAGAAAAAGAAATTGCGCAATCTAAGACAATTGAAGGAAAAGTAGGTGAAGCATATGATGCGACTACATCAGAGTATAAATTAAATATAGATGGCTATGTCTTGGATGAAAGTCGCTTGCCAGATAACGCTAAAGGCACCTTTTCAAAAGAAGCGAAAGAAGTCGTTTATTACTATAAAGCTGCACCACTTTCATTAGAAAATGGTAGTTTTGAAGAGCCAGTAATTTCCAATCCTAATCTTTCTCCACTAGGTTATTATTGGCAAGGATATATAAGTATTCCAGGGTGGAAAACAACTGGTAGTCATATAGAACTACAAAAAGCAGGACCAAACTTTAAAATACCTGCTGTGGATGGGAATCAATGGGCAGAAATCAATTATGATAGAAATGCTGCGTTGTACCAAGATATAAAAACAACACCTGGAGATACCTTATATTGGGAAGTCTATCATCGTGGAACGGATGGGACAGATACTGCTGCAGTAGAAATAGGAAAGTCTGATAGCCAATTAGTAGAACAGCAACAAATGAAAACAGAAAAAACTGCGTGGAAAAAATACAGCGGTTTTTATACGGTTCCTGAAGGACAAACAACTACTAGATTCCAAATAAGAACACTTGCAGTAGGAAGTGCATATCCATCATATGGGAATTCTCTAGATCACGTTGTATTTACTAATATAACATCGAAAATTACAGTGAATTTTGTCGATGAAAGCGGTAAGCCAATCAAAGATCCTCAAACAATTAAAGGCTATAAAGATCAAGCGTATGATTTAACAGAGGTAATGGAAACACCTATTCCTGGGTATAAACTAGATGAGAGTAAAATTCCAGAAGGAATAAAAGGAACATTTACCGAGGAAGCGAAGGAATTTACATTAACTTATAAACCACTAGATATCGATATCCCATCTCAAGATGTTGATAATACTAAACCAGGTGAAATTTCTTCATACGGTATTGCGTACATGCCAAAACAATTTCAAACAAACAGTACAATATTAAATGATTCAGGCCCACAAAGTATTCCAGTAAATAAAGCGAGTCGTTTTGACGTAGGGGTTCGTGATTTACGGAATGCTGCTAGTCAATGGACATTAAGTGCACAACTTGTTTGGAATGAAGGAAAAGATTTGCCAGGAAGTTCAATCAAAACCACGAATAAAACAGGTGTTGTGATGAAGAACATTAATAATGGAATAGATCCATTTAATCCAGCTACGGATTTAACAGATAGTAATAATGAAGTCCAAGGGGGATCTGATGTAACTATCACTAATATTCCAACGCCAATTATGACTGCGAACAATGTTTCGCACAATGCTGTGTATAACTATAATTTAGGCGATGTATCGTTAGAAATTCCTGAGGCAAGAACGATTCAACCAGGAAGCTATGTAGGATATGTCGAATGGAATTTAGCAAATACTCTATAATTATTAGTCACCTCAAAAAAATTATTTCTTTTTGAGGTGACTTTTTACATAAAAATAGTAGGTAACTGATAATGAATTAGTTAAATAATAAATATATTTTTTGTTAAGCTTTATATAAGTATTAATAATTTAATAGAATTATGTTTTTGTTTATTTGATAAAATAAAAAGCGAGATATTATAGTCTGGAGTGAAATAGTAACATGATTAATGGGCAAATAATACAAGATGAAAAAATTATGCAAGATAAGAAGAAAATAAAAGAAAAACGAACAGAGTTGTTGTGTTTAATGGCACTAGATGATGAATGGTATAAAGATGAAAACAGTGAGTTGTACATTAAAATTATGACTTGTAGTGAAGAATTAAGAAAATTAACTTCAGATAAACGAAAAATTCGTAGAATGAGTCAAGAAGAGTATACACATTTACGTAGAGTAGGATTTACTCTGAATGAGATTGCGGATTATTATGGTGTTTCCGTTTCTTATTTGAATAGATGGCGTCAAAAAAAAGAAATTACATTTTGAGAATACTATAAAATATATGGTAATAGTTAAAAATACTAATAAATGGTTATTTTCCTGATACAAGCAATATTCTTATAAAAATTGATTTGGTATCGACATGTTTAGAACTCGCAGAAAAAGAATTGCTAAATGAGATACAAAGATGTCTCAATGAAAAGAAACCATTACCAATAGCTAACCACATGTCTTACTATGTATGTAGAAAACAAATTTATAATGTGACTAACATAACAATTGATGTATAAATTTGTTGATAAAGAAAATACGCTGTTACTTCATGTAGCAGTATAACTATTTTTCGGAAATAGAAGAGCAGATTATTTCATTATCAAAATAATTTAGTTTACATAACATAGATTATACAAAGTGGGTTGAATTAGATGAATTATAACATCAAACGCGACACAAAAACATTTATTTGATAACGTTTTGCCAATATTTAAATAACTAACTAAGTAACTAAAATTCATCGATTTAAACACTATGCAAATGCGACATCATATAACTACTATTAAACCGTCCGTAATTTTTTAAGTTCTTTTTTAAACACATGCTCAACTGATTTCCAACAATGAATTTTACGTGGCCGTTTATTAATAGCCTGAGTAGCCAAATCTAAGTCTTCTTGAGAGATCTTAGTAAATGTTGTTCCTTTTGGAAAATATTCACGCAATAAACCATTATGATTCTCATTAGAACCACGTTCATGAGGACTATATGGATGAGCTAGATATATTTTTACACCTAACTTTTCGATAATACTCGTATATATGCGGTTTAGAAATTCAGTTCCACGATCACAAGTAATTGATTTAACAGCACCTGGATAATCATCGATTAACTGTCTCGTAGCTATATGCATTGATTTTGCTGATTTATCAGGCATTTTATAGGTTACATATTGTCGTGTTTTACGTTCTACAAAGGTAGCTAAAGTAGATTTGCTACGAATCGTAGACAATACACTGTCAGCTTCCCAGTGGCCAAATACTTGCTGTTTATTTACTCGAACAGGACGTTTTTCAATAGAATGGTTTATAAACCATTGAGAATCGGGGCGTTTAAGCAATTTACCTGTATTTTTTGCTCTAAAACGCTTACCACGACGTCTTAAATGCTTTTTGTCAAAGGGAACGATTCCATTGTATATCTAATTATAGATAGTAGCAGTACAAACTGTAATATTAGGGACACCATAAGCGATTTGTTCAGGAGAAAATTTCAAGCTTAAATAGTAAAGAATTTTTTCTACTAAAAGTTTATTCGCTTTTGTTTTTGTCCCTGCGTGCTTTTTTCGCATTTTAGTAATATTTTGAGCGCTGCTGGCTTGATAAGGCATAGCACCAAGATTTCCTTTAGTTCCTATTTTCATTGTATTTCGTTTAATTTCTCGATAAATACTAGAACGATGACGGCCTAGATTTAATGCAATTTGAGAGACAGAAATCCCTTCTCTTAAAGCAACTTCAATATAACCGCGTTCTTCACGTGATAAATAGCCCATTATCCCCTCCCCTCTCCTTTCTTCTTAACATTAAGTATATCATTTCTTTTTACTTAAGATTAATATATGTTGTATCAAAGATGTTAAATAACAAGATTATTAATTGCAAGTCTAGTTGCTGTCGCATTTCTTTTTAGCATCTAGGAGTGGTTAGAAAAGAGCGGATTTTAGGATTAAGCGTAACAATTGTATTTTACCTGTTGTTTTTGTTCTAAATCGTTCTTTTGTTTGCACAAATGCTCTAATCTATTCTGTGTTTATCATATGTAGCCTTCAGAAATTAAGTTGTATAGGATACAACAATGCTATTTAACTATATAATTTTAAATTTTTTGATGATCCAGAATTTAAGATTGTTCATTATTTTAGCAATTTAATTTTAATTCTGTTTTATCGGAATAATTCACTATGTAAGCCTATTCTAGCTAAAGTTAGAATCAATTTATTACCATCAATTTTATAAATCAACAACCAGTCTAGTTCAATATGACATTCTCGTGTGCCTATATAATTTCCTGTTAGTGCATGGTCTTTATACTTTGATGGCAATGTCTGTTGTTCTTGTAAAATCACTAGTACTTCTTTTAGCTTTTCTAAATCCTTTCCTTATTTCTTAGCTTTTTAAAGTCCTTTTTGAATTGGTTTGTATAAAATATTTCAAGCATTTAAATCCTCCATTAGAGCATCAACGGAAGAAAATCCTCCATGAACATTTCCTTCTTTTAAGTCCTTTAATGCTTGTAAAGTTTCTTTGTTTCCCTTATTAATCATAAAAGGAATTGCTTGTTCATTGATAGACTGTTTTAAGAAAATGGTAATTGCACTTGTCATGTTTAAACCTAAATCATCAAATAATTGTTCTGCTTCTTCTTTTAAATTTTCATCAACGTTTACATGTATAGGTTTCTTTTTTGTCGTAGCCACTGCTATCCCTCCTTTGTATGAATAATAGTAACATATAGTGTTGTTTTTTTGTTTAAATGTTCTTCTTATTTCTTATAAAGAATACAAGATTTATGTAAATGTTGTGGTTTAAGACACCTCTTCTTCTAATAAATGTTCTTTACGAAGCATTAACAAGACTGATTTTTATACACGACGAATCTTAGTAATAACCTTAATGAAGTCAGAATCTTTAACCTAAATAAGCTAATTAAAACAAATAGATTTTTTTACATTTTCATACTTCAACATTATTTGAGTTAACTAATGTTGACTTTTTTTAACAATAGGAGCTCAAACAATCTCACAGTGCTATGTATCACTGTGAGAAAACCGACTGTTATTAATTTGTAAAATAATGTATTCGATTTTTGATATTAAGTAATATTGCATATAGTATTAGCAAAATTTTAGCTTAATAAAGTTCAATATGCTAGAATTTTATTGTAGGAAGCATATTATTCACTTCTTTACAAATCTATCTTAGTCTTAGACAGTCGGCGGAAAACGACTGTCTATTTATCTGGTGAAGTATTTTAGGTATGTTTATTCAGTGGTCGATTAGACATGAATAAAAGAGCGATTCTTTTTGGAATCGCTCTTTTATTTAGTTAGTTGTAAAGCGTCCTAAGTAATCCACGTTGAAATCAAAACTAATTCCAGGAATGAAATCAAAAGAACCTTGACTACTCCATTGCCAAGCGGCTGTATCTGTGTGCAATAAGTTATTGGCACTTGGATTCGCTGGCCATTCTGCCACCCAACTATTTTCTTTACCTAAAATGTCATATTCCATCCAATTATTATTGAACCAACTCGCGCTAGAATAATGGACAACATTTTTGAAGCCACGTTTTGCTAATTGATCTCTAAAGTAGACAGAAACTTTTGTAGCATCTGCGTTAATCATTGGTGTTGTTTCTGCATCATTAACCATGACACTATTTTGGAATAGTCCTAATTCTTCTGCGTAATCCGCATAGTAATTGGCTTGATCAATTGCTTCTTGTTGATTTTCAAACCAAGAAAAATGATATGTTGAAACAGTTAGACCTGCTTTTTTGGCATTGTTAATTTGACTAGGTGCTAACGGGTTTTTGTAGGTTGTTCCTTCAGTTAATTTAACTACTACGCCTTTAATTCCCATGTTTTTCATTTTTTGAAATTGTTCTACAGAAAGCTCTCCATTGTGAGAGGAAATATCGATAAAGTCCACTCTCGGAGGTGTTTCACTGAGACTACGTTTACTTCTTAGCAAGGGTTGATTGACAGAGTCATTTTGAGCAAAACTTCCTAATTCATAGTTACTCGTCACAATATTTTTTGCTTCTGCTGGAACACTTGTTATAAGACCTCCAAAAGTTAGTCCTATTCCTAAAACAAATAATTTAGCTGAAACTTTCATTTAACCATTCCCTTCTTCTGTTGTATGTTACATTAACAGGATAGATCATTAATGAAAAATAATAAATGTATTTTTGTATATAAGAGGTTAAGTTAAACGATTTTAACAATGAATGCTTGTAAGATATATATACTACAAGTCTCATTGGTAAGTGCTGCATGCTTAACAACTTGAATTTTTCTTTAATTAAAATGAAACCTTTAAATTATAAGTCCTCAACATTGTATTCGGTGTATCCTTCATAATAATAGCTAATATCAATGCCCTTCATGAAGATTTCTCTATCATTAATTTTATCAGTTAAAGCATTTGAGATTAAATATTTGATTTCCAAATCTTTGACCGGACTTCTTTCCATTGCAGACAAATAATCTTCTTTATCAATTAAGTTCCAGTCTATAACTTGCTTTAATTCTTTTTTTAGAATTAGATCTAACCATATTCTGGTTGCTCTGCCATTACCTTCACGAAAAGGATGAGCAATATTCATTTCAACATATTTGGCTACAATCTCATCTAAAGTACTTTGTGGCATTTTATCTATATGTTCTAAAGAAACTTCTAGATACATTACTGGTGCAAATCGAAAATTTCCTTTAGAAATATTTTGACTTCTTACTTTACCTGCAAATTCATAAATATCTTCAAACAAATAATTATGGATATATGATAGCCCTTTGAATGTTCCAACTTCTACTCTGTCAATATCTCCAGAGTCATATAATTGTTTTGCCTTTTCTTTACTGATACGTTCCTCAACTCTGTTTAACTCAAGTTGGTTAATAATACCTAATTTGTTTTCTAACAACTGAATTCACCGCCTATTAATTATTAATCCTTTTTTCAATAACTCTTTCAACTTTCATGGTAAGTTTTTCAATGTATTTTAGCACGAAATTTACATAACAATCAAAAATATAAAGATACATACTATCCGGATTTTCTCAAGTAATGTTCTCCTTTTTTCTAATGGTGAAAATAAACTCAATGTGCTTTTTTTAGATTTGGAACATTATAATGATAGATAGTTGATGAAATATAATAAATATTTTTTGTTATTACATATAAGACATTAATTTAGATATTTTTAACAATGAACGCTTGTAAAATATCTAATTTACTAGTTTTGTTATTAAGTTCCGCAGGTTTAACAACTTGAATTTTTCTTTCAGATGAAATTTTTAATAACCCTATTTCTTCAGGAAGTATTTTATATGCAAGTGATAAAACATCTTCAGGAACAACTATCCAACTATAATTAGTTTTAGGATTTAAAATTATATTGTTAAGTTTGTTATCCGAAAAAACTATTTCGATGTTATGCGTATTTAATTCTTGTGTATATTTACTAGAAACGTTTTCTAGTAACAAAAAATCTAAAGTAACTTGCCTCATCAATAACGAAGAATAAAAGGAGAAATCGGGAACTAACTTATAAACTGATTTTCCTTTGTGATATGAATTATTAGTACTTTGTAACCACGAACTATCTGACAATGCAAACGAAAAATCAGATATAGTAAATATTTGTTCGTCGCTACTATCAATTTTAGAGTATCTATTTTTTTTAACTATTTCTCCACCCTCTTTAGCTTGTATCGTTTTAATAGTTGACCAAGTATTCAATAAGTCAGATCTCTTAATATCTTTTGCTAAAACTTTCTGCATTAATTCATCTTTTATTTGGCTGTTTCCTTGGCTAATTTTTTCTACTAATTCAAAGTTATCTGGACTGACTTCTACGTCCTCTATGTTAGGAACACTAACTCCCCTACTTCTTGCTCGTTGTTGGTAGTCAAAGTATATTTCTCCTGCTTTTTTTCTTTTCCATATTAGCGATTCAGTTACTCCGGCTACATATGCTAAATGTTTAATCCACTGTGTGAAAGAACTATACTCGTTACGCCATAATTTATTATATTCTACTTCTCTTATTAGCTCGTATAGGCGTACCCATGAATGAGTATCCTTAGACAATATTTCTTCAATTTCATGTTCTATTTTTCTTAGGTTCAATTTATCCTCCTTTCTATCTATTTACTATAATACGTTATAGTAAATAGACATTATAAAAAGAAAGAATTCATGAATATTAATTATTATATGTATTCTTTCTTCCTATTATAATTAAAAAATGTATTCAATGATTTGATCTATTTTAGCCATATCCTTTAATGGTAAATGTTCTATTTGGCTTAACTTTCTTTCTGTAAAATCTAAAGATTTTAATTGGGAAATAACGACTTGTCCATGAGTTTCCATTTCATCAGGTAATGAATAACGAGTTGGCATATTTTTAATTGTAGAAGTTATGGGACAAATTACTGCAAACATTGTCTTTCTATTAAACTCATATCTAGAAACTACTAGACCTGGACGTCTTTTCTGTATTTCTTTTCCAGCTGAAGAATCGAAATCTATCCATACAATATCGCCCTTTTTAGGAATATATTTCTTTTCGTCACTCATTAAAATAATTCTCTCCCTCCGGGTTCAATGTCATGCCATTCATCTTTTTCGTAGTACTCCCCTTCTGATCCATCACTAAATGGATCTTGTAATTTAGGGACTAACGTAATTGTCCCATCATCAGAATACATCACTATATATTCTTGGTCTGCTTTTGGTTTCTGTCCGTTATTAGATGGTAATGTCAATACTACAGAACTTCCTTGTTTTCTAGATTTCGTGGTTAACATACAATCACCTCTTATTGTTTATTATACTAGATAATTAAATAGTTTTAAATGATTATATACCATATTTAATTAACTTAGTGTAATTTAGTTAGGTGATCGAGATTAGATATTTTAGAATTAATTCTTTAGGTTCAGAAACTTTTAAGTTTTTGACCTCTTTGTTTTTTCGTGCTATACTGGGAATTATCAAGTGTCAAAAACTTATGTTCAGAAAAGGTGAGGAAATTTTGCCCATTTATGGTTATTCACGAGTGAGTACTAGTAATCAAGATTACAAAACCCAGATTCAAAAACTAGAAAAAGCCGGATCAGAAAAAATATTCAGTGAAAAATATACGGGAACAAAAAAAGAAGGAAGAAAAGAATTAGAAGAACTACTATCTATTGTAAAACCTGGCGATAAAGTTTTAGTGACGAAAATTGATCGGCTAGCTAGAAGTATCGTTGATTTAAATTCGATTATCTCTTCTTTAAACAATTCAGGAGTCACTATCACCTTCTTAGATAATGCCCTAACCTTTGAGCCAAATAAAAGTGATTCTATGCAAACATTGATGATGAATATGTTAGGAAGCTTTGCGCAATTTGAACGAGATTTGATCGTGACACGTACTCAAGAAGGAAAACAATGGCACAGAGCCAACAACAAAAATTATCGAGAAGGACGTCCTAAAAGAGTTCTAAATGATAAATATAAACATGCCCTAGAGTTAATGGAAACAAATAGTATGCGAGAAGTGGAAAGAAAAACAGGTATTTCTTTATCTACTCTTAAAAGAATCAAGAAACAAGCAAAGGAAGAACAGTTACTTAGTGAGAAATAATTAGGAGTGATGAACATAAAAGGTAGATAGAAGATTATTCAGTTGTTAAAAAATCTTTTAATCACAAGAATTCAAGAAAATGATTAAAGAATATAGTTACGGATAGAATTGTAAATGGTAGCGCGAAAAAATATGATTATTTTGGTATTGAATTGGTATGTGGAATCTAGACAATGTAGTAAATAAATTAAAGTGTGATTGTGGCCAATTGGCCAACAAAGTACGAGGTAAGCATGAATTTTTTAAAGATACTGATTGTGGTCGTTATTATCATAAAGAATGTGGAAAGTATTTAGTCAAAAAAATCAATAGAAATGAAAGGAATACCTTCTGTATCGTTTTTTACGGTTGTAAAAATCATAATAAGGAATCCACTTATTCTTTTTATGATTGGAATTCTATTTATGAATTAAGTATTTTCGTAAATTAATACAAAAATTTTTATTATTTTAGAAGGGATTGGGTATAATGTCTGAATCAATGGGTATTATTTTAGGAGCCGTTATAGCATTAATTGGGACTATAGTTACGAACAATTTTATGATGAAAAAAACTAGATTACAGGAAGAAAAAATTAGTGATAGATTTTTAAAAAAGTTGAAAGCTGAAGAAGAAATAGAACTTAAAACTTTTGAGCATAACATTGTTATGAACAATAGAGAACATATTCCAAATGCGGCTAGAAATATAGTAGTTGAAATTAACCAACTATTTGATTCTACAGAAGAATTAGTTTTTAACTATCCTGGAACGGGTTATACAGGAGAACGATCATCAATTGTATTTAGTAGTACAATTGATGATTTAATCACAGGTTTTCCCAATTCAATGGAAGATATAAAAGAACTAAGTAATACATGGTATCATTCTAATAAGAGATTTAAGAACGTTATGTTTGAAAATTCAATGTTTTTTCCAACTGAATTGATGAATGAAATTTGGGAATATGAAAAAAATTGTAGTGATATTAAGGATTACTTTTATGGGCGTTATTCTAGTATAAAAAGTGAGGAGGAATTTAGTGCCCAAAAAAATGAATATCAAAAACAAGTTGATACGTTTGTTTTTATCGAAAAAGATGGAGTAGCAAGTTACACTCATAACGTACTTAGTATTTATAATACAATAAAGAAATCTAGATCGGTTTTAGTAAATAAGATTAACATGTATCATAAACAAAAAACAGGTTTTTAGTATCTTAATAAAAACGGGACAATTTGATGCAAAAACAAATAAGGTGGGAGACTTTAATGAATTTTGGTTATTTGGATTTTGGAACAAAAGACGCTATTCTAGTAATTGCTATATTTATTATCTTAATTTTGACGATATTGTTTCATTGGTCAGCTTTAGAATTTGTTTTTTCTTCAGGTGCAGTAGTAATTGCTTTTTTTGCTGGAAACATGAAACAGGATAAAAGGATAGTAGAAAAACAACAAAAAAAGAAGTGAGAACGGGAGTTTTTTGTCATTAAATAATGATGGCTTTCCTTTTTTATTTTGATTTTAAAAAATATAGAATAAATCGAAAATGGGATTAGTTTGTTTTACCGTATAAAGGATAAGTAATGATTGGGTTAATTAGAACATTCTCAACGATGATTTAAAATTATATTTTTATTTTAGTTTCTGTGACGACAAGCTTAGTGTACTTGTAACCCAACTTGAAATGCCAAAAAGGCTTTTTATTAAACAAATTTAGCATTTAATTTTTATTTGCTAACATAGAAAAAAGGACATAACCTTTACAACTATTAAAGGCTATGTCCTTTTTTAGGCTAAATTTTGTGATCAATAAGAGGATGTCCATATCCGGCCTCTTGTTTTACTTCAGTAGTTAAAGCAAATGATGTCCCGATAACACCTAGAGCAACTAAAAGCAATGAACCTAGTGCTAATTTTTTCATAAAAAACTACCTCCTTTCTTTTTAATTATATTTATATTAACATGTAATTATATATATGTTAATATAACATGAGAAAAAAGGAGGTTTATACATGAAAAAAAATATTCTAGAAGAATATAGAGCTACTAAAAACAAAGGAGAAGATTTTTTACATTGGTTATTGGTTAGGAAATTGAATATCTTTGGAAAAGTAGTTATCGCGATTATATTATGGCTTTTGTGGTTAAAATACGCATTCAATCTAGTATTCATGGTGAACTTTCTAAAAGTAATAGTATTAATTACAATTATTTACTGGCTGGTTGATATCTACTTGCGCATTAAAAACAAACTAAAAAAATAATGACTGTAGATTTCTGAGCTACTTTAAATTCAAAATAATTCGGAAAACTGAAATTTTGTTGTTGCAAAACAGAACGTTAGTTCGTATAATGTAACTCGAAAGGACGGTTTTTTGCATGAAATTTGATTATTCCAAAGAACCCCGGAGAGATGTTTTATGTATCGATGTAAAATCCTTTTACGCGAGCGTAGAATGTGTAGAACGTGGCTTAGATCCCCTTAAAACAATGCTTATAGTGATGAGTGGTGCGGATAATGCAGGCGGACTTGTACTTGCTGCTTCGCCACTGGCAAAAAAAGTCCTGGGAATTTCTAATGTAACTCGTAAAGATGAAGTGCCTGACCACCCAGAATTGCTTATTGTTCCACCAAGAATGAATTTATATATGAAGAGAAATAGTGAAATTAATAATCTGCTTAAACGGTTTGTGGCAGATGAAGACCATTCTGTTTTTAGTGTGGATGAAAGCTTCATTGATATAACTGCTTCTCTGAAGTATTTTAATTGTGATGCTGCTTATCGATTGGCCAAAATTATTCAACGTGTCATTTATAACCATATGGGGCTATACGTCACGATTGGCATTGGAGATAACCCATTGTTAGCCAAACTAGCTTTAGATAACGAAGCAAAAAATACACCAGGTTTTGTTGCAGAATGGAGATATGAAGATGTACAAGAAAAAGTTTGGGCTATCTCCCCTATCACTGAATTTTGCGGGATTGGCAAGCGTATGGCAGCTCGTTTAAAGATGTCAGGAATTGAGTCGATTTATGATTTAGCACATGCAAATCCTTATCTATTAAAACACCGCTTTGGTGTCATGGGATTACAACTGTTCGCACATGCTTGGGGAATTGATAGAAGTTTTTTAGGAGAAAAAAGACAGGTGGCCAAAGAAAAATCATTCGGTAATAGTCAAGTATTACCTAGAGACTATGCTCGAAAGGATCAAATTGAATTAGTACTGAAGGAACTTTCAGACCAGGTAGCAACCAGATTGAGGAATGCAAACTGTCAAACTGAATGTGTTTCAATTTTTGTTGGTTATTCTAAAGGACAAGTTGATGGACTGGGCAGGTCTGGTTGGCGAAAACAGCTTAAAATCGCTCGCAGCAACAACACAAAAGTGTTAACCGAGCATGTTTTAAAGCTTTTTCGAGAAAACTATGTTCCTGGAATAGACATTCGTAATTTAGGCGTTTCCTTTGGAAAGCTGGTTTGGGATACTACCCTTCAGTTAGATCTCTTTTCTGTTCCTGAAGAACAAATTATAGATAATCAGTTGGATTATTTGATTGATAAAATACGTCAAAAATTTGGCTTTAAAGCATTGATTCATGCTTCTTCTCTTTTAGATGGAGCAACAGCTGTGAATCGTTCGGGCTTAGTTGGTGGTCATGCAGGTGGTAACGTCGGTCTTGGAGGTTAACAAATGAAGAAAACTAAAAAGGAATTTACACCTTATAACGATTATGTAGACCGCCCTTTTGATTTGAAGTGGCCAACTGCTTTCCCTTTAGGAGAGTTACAAGCAGCAATCAAAGAAACTAATGAATTCAATGCACGAGAGATTGAAAGGCTTCCACAACAATCTCAAGTTAAAATAGAATACTTATTAGAACGCTCAATTAAACAAAATAAAGTGCTTGAAATCCAGTTGAACTCATTGGATGAATATGATCGTGTAAAACCGCATGTGTTTGGTGTTTTCCGTGGAATGGCTGAGTTTGATGTTGTTTTAATTAGTGATTTTCAAATCGATTTCTACGACATAAGGCACATTAAAATTCATAACTTTTTGAAATGGTCTGCAGTAGAAACTGTAGAAGAGCCTTTTATAGATGTAGAATTTTCAGAATTAACCGAAGAAGAAAGTAAAACAATTGATGATTTCATTAACGACTATTACAGTGATGGAGATTTTTATGAAAACATATGATTACCAAGGAAAACTAATCAAAGAAGATACTACTACAACTAGTATTGCCTATGTGCAGTGCTCGTGTGGCTGTCTTGCAAGTAGAGTGTCGAGTGATTTAGACAAGTATAAATGCTCGTTATGTAAACGAATATACACGATTAAGAAGAATTCTATAATGCGGAATCATAAATTATAATATAAAAAAAGAGAGTATTTAATATACTCTCTTTTTTTTGGTATACCAGTATACTGGTATACCTAAGTTAAACTTACTACTTCTTTAAAAGTTCAATTTGTGTGTTATACATAGAATTGAATGCTTCTTGTTGGCGAGTAGAAAATTTTGTGTTTACATAATTATCTAGCAAGAGGTTCAAAATATCATTTACTGTGGCTTTGGGCATGTTTTCTAAATCACCAAGAAAGGGTTTTAAAGTGTTTATTTTAAGATTGACTGAAGGAGATATTTTTTGAGTCATAGTAGCTTTATATCGTCGATCTACTGTAGAAGGCTTAACATCACTATTATCTGTGCTTGTTTTTTTAGATACTGATGTAGGTTTTGTAGCAAAATTATTTGTAGTATCTCTTGAAAAATTATCATTTCCTTTAACACTAACATGTTTTTCTTCTAAAGAAGATTTTTTCTTCTTAGTTTTGATAATAGGTTCGAAACTATTACTCATATTTTATCCCTCCAATTCTTCTAGTACTAGTTGATGTTGATCTAATTCATTTAATACGTCAATAAATACCTTATGCGCTTTAACGTCCCAACCGTCTGCTTTACCTGTATAATTATGACTAATTTTAATTCCCTCAACATCGTAGACTTTTAAACGTTCTTGATATTTTACAACAGTGTTTAATACATTTCCTCCATATAATTCTTTTGCTTGTTCTAATACTTTATTGTCTACCCTACCCCCAGGACGCAACATACAAGGAATTATACCTAAGACCTGTAAATCATTATCGTATGTGTCAGCTAAGTATTGCATATAAGCGATATATGTTTGAGCACCGTCTAAAGATAACTCTTGTGTTTGAAGAACAATAATACAGTAATCTGCTGCAAGCATTGCATTATCACTAAAATCTGAAATAGTTGGTGGAACGTCAATATAAATTGCGTCATATTTCTCTTTAAGGGGTTTTAATAATGTATTTAAGTAATTTATTTGGTCAAATTCGTTAGACGGAAATTTTGTCATTAAAATTTTGGTGAGATTTCTAAAAGCAGTGTTAGCTGGAATGAGATCAAGGTTTTCTGAGATATTGGTGATTGCTGGTTCAAGACTACCTTCTTGAAAAGCTTCAGTAACAGTATAAGTGATTTCGTCTAAATCTCCCGTCTTAGCTAATACTCTAGTAGCGTTTCCTTGAGGGTCTAGATCAATTACTAACGTTTTTCGTCCTAAGTGTAGTGCACTTTCATATGCAAGCATGGTTACTGTTTTAGTTTTACCAACCCCACCTTTAAAATTTCCAATAACATATACTTTTCCCATTGACAACTCCTCCTTAGTATACTTTTGATAACTTAAAAAAAGTATACCACCGCTATTTTTAATTGTCAATAAAAATTATTTCAAAAGTATACTGGAGTAAAAGTATACTGGTATACCAAGATACTAAAGCTAAGTATACTGGAAGAAAAGTATACTAGTATACTGGTATACTTTTCTTTAGCAAACCTTTTAACAAGCAAGATTTCTAAAGTATACTGGTATACCTTTGAATAAAAGTTTAAGTATACCAGTATACTGTCATGATAAAAGCAATAGTATACCAGTATACTTACAATCATATTTCGGAGTATACTGGTATACTATTGCTAAAGAAAATAAAAAATAATGATTTACAAATTTAATTATGTACGGTATTTTTTAAGAGTATTGAATTTATAGATATTAAGATAAAAAAATAGAGACGGTAACTTACTTGATCGCCAAATCAAATAAGTTACAGAATCAAAAATGTACACCCATTTTCAATTCTTTTGCGTCCCTGGATGATAAACTACCACTACTAGTTTATCAGTATATTTGTAGAATTAGAGAGTTAGCCCTCTCTTTTCTTGGCAATTATACCATAGGATGAGCGATATATCAACGTTTTCAAGCATATTTCAGTGTGTAATTTAACTGATAATAAAGAGAAAAAACGATGTTTCAAGAGAGTGGTGGTACTGGCGTACTGCTACTCTCTTTTTGTATTTAAAAATTTAAGTAAGGCGGTGAGAAGATGAAAGTTTCTGATGTGATTTCAGTTATTTTAAAAAGCGGTATTCGTGAATACAAGTATTTAAATAGCAAAATTAAACCAATCGGCTATAAAACTGAAGGAAAAAAAGGTGCTATTTTTGGGTTTAGATCTAAGGAGTTAATGACGGAATCTCGTGGAATCGTTCTTACTTCTCAAGAAGCCTTAGCTGAAAATGAAGATAAATTTACTCATTGGACCCCTAATGTTTATAGCTATGGTGCATATGTAGATAAAAAAAGAACGATTGTAAAAGGCCATAACGAACGAAATTTGCAACAAATCAACACGTTAGTAATCGATTTTGATCGCTTAACAGGTGAAAAATTAGATTCTCAAATGATTCTCGATGCAGCAATCGATCTGGAATTAATGCCAACCCTTATCTTGGAAACACCAGGGGGCTTTCAAGCATACTTTATTCTTGAAAATGCCTGGTACATTTCGTCAAAAAATAATTATCAGTCAATTGAAGTAGCCAAAAGAGTATCCGAGAATTTAAGAAAAGCATTTGCTGAAGTATTGCCTTCGGTAGATTTGGGATGCAACCATTTTGGTATTGCACGTATTCCTAGAACAGACAATGTAGTCTATTACTACCCAGCACTGACACATGATATGCAACAATTAATCCAGTGGTCCATGAAATTTGAGCCAAAAAGAACATACAAAAAACCAAATCTTAATGTTGTCGCTGTAGAGATGAATCAGATAAAAGAGCAGTGGGTTAAAGTTTTAATTGATAATCCGCAAGTCGTCGGAACTAAAGGAAAACTAGGACGAAACAATGTAATTTTTACTTTATCTTTGGCTTACTATGCGTCAAAAATTGAACAAGAACGCTGCTTTGATGATATGGATGTATTCAATAGTTCTTTGAATTATCCTCTATCAGTTTCAGAAGTAAAGAGAATTGTTAAGAGTGCTTACTCAGGTAAATATAAAGGCGCAAGCAAAACCTATGTGCAAGAACTAGTGTCAAATTGGGGATTAGAATCGTTATCTGAGGAAAAAATGTTTACACAGCAAAGAAATACTTGGTACAAATTTAAGAAGGAACGTCATAAAAGAAAGAAATCTCACCTTTCCGAATGGAAAAAAGATATTTTAGATTATCTTGAAACCCAGTGTTATAGATATCGACCTGAAGTTAGTCTGAAGAAAACAGATTTGCAAGCGGCTATTACTTTCAACGGCCAATCGATTCCTAAAAGATCACTTGACCGTGCACTACAAGAATTAGTGGCCGAAGGTAAATTATTTGTACAAACAAAAGCCGGTAGGAGTGGAGGACTAGTAGTTGCTACTCGGAAAGCATTAATTCGTACAGTTATTCAAGTAAAACAGCAAGTCAAATATGCTTATAAACAGGGTATTAAGACATTCTTTAAAGAAGCTGATATGTTAGTAAGACTGTTTGAACAAACTGATAAAAACAGTCAAAGAGCCAGAGAATACAAGCAATTAAAACTATGGAACACTGGATAAATTTAAACATGTCAACTGCCAATACATTATATTTCTTTTATACTTAACAGCTATATAATTTTTGTATTATTTTTTTAGTTATTTGTTAAAATTATTTTATACAAGCCTTATTATTTGGTTAGTAACTTTTAACAACGGAGGGTGATAAAAATGAAGAAGTACAAAAAGTTTTGTTTTTTAGGTGTTGGGTTATTACCTTTGGTTTTAGCTAGTTGTGGTACAAATACTGCTACAAATGATTCACAAGATATAACCGAAAAAAAAGTAGAACAGGTAGCGACTTTGGCTGCAGGGACACCTGTTCAAAGTTTAGATCCAGCAACTGCTGTTGATCAAACGAGTATGACTTTATTATCCAACGTGATGGAAGGTTTATATCGATTAGATGAAAAAAATCAACCGCAACCAGCAATTGCAGCTGGGCAACCAAAAGTGACGAATAATGGCAAAACATATACCATTGTGATTAGAGATGGCGCTAAGTGGGCTGATGGTACACAAATAACTGCAAGTGATTTTGTGGCTGCGTGGCAAAGAGTTGTAGATCCTAAAACAGCTTCTCCAAATGTGGAACTGTTTTCTGCTATAAAAAATGCCAAAGAAATTGCTTCAGGAAAACAAGCAAAAGATACTTTAGCAGTGAAAAGTATTGGTGAGAAAACATTAGAAATTGAATTAGTTGAACCAACACCTTATTTTACTGATCTGTTATCCTTAATGGCTTACTATCCAGTACAGCAGAAAGCAATTAAAGAGTATGGGAAAGACTATGGTACTTCTCAAAAATCAATTGTAACAAATGGAGCATTTAACTTAACAAATTTAGAGGGAGTAGGCACTTCTGATAAGTGGACGATTTCTAAAAATAAAGAGTACTGGGATCAAAAAGATGTTTCTATGGATAAAATTAACTTCCAAGTTGTCAAAGAAATTAATACAGGAATAAATTTGTATAATGATGGACAACTAGATGATGCACCTTTGGCTGGGGAATATGCAAAACAATATAAAAAAGATAAAGAATATTCAACAACATTAATGGCCAATACAATGTTTTTAGAAATGAACCAAACTGGGGAAAATAAACTTTTACAAAACAAAAATGCCCGAAAAGCGATTAGCTATGCTATCGACCGGGAAAGTCTAGTTGAAAAATTACTAGATAATGGGTCCGTTGCTTCTGTTGGCGTAGTACCAAAAGAAATGGCTTTTAATCCAGTAAATAAAAAAGATTTTGCTAATGAAAAATTAGTGGAATTTAACAAAAAAAAAGCAGAAGAATATTGGGATAAGGCAAAAAAAGAAATTGATTTATCCAAAAATACTTCTTTAGATTTACTTGTAAGTGATGGAGAGTTTGAACAAAAGGCAGGAGAATTTCTGCAAGGACAGTTACAAGATAGCTTAGAAGGATTGAAGGTTACTGTGACGCCAATTCCTGTTAACACCTTTATAGAGCGATTAACAAAAAAGAATTTTACTTTGAGCCTAAGTGGATGGCAAGCTGATTATGCAGACCCTATTAGCTTTTTAGCAAATTTTGAAACAAATAGTCCGTTGAATCACGGCGGATATTCGAATAAAAATTATGATGAATTACTTCATGTTACTTCTTCTAAACGTTGGCAAGAATTGAAAAAAGCAGAAAAAATATTAATTGATGATATGGGTGTAGTACCGATTCTTCAGGTAGGGAATGCTAAATTACAAAAAGAAGCAATTAAAAACGTATCCATCCATTCGGTTGGAGCAAAATATGATTATAAAAAAATGAAGATTCAATAGAATGGGGATTGCTATGGATGGAGTAGAAAAATTAATTATTCAAGGTAGAACATATTATCTTGTCGGGACAAATCATATTTCAGAAGAAAGTGCGAAACTTGTAAAAAACGTTATTGATGAAGTTAGGCCAGGTTGCGTTTGTGTAGAGTTAGATCAAAAGAGATACCAAAAATATACCAGTCCTGAAGAATGGGCAAAAACAGACATTATTAAGATAATCAAACAAAATAAATTAGTAGTGTTGTTCTCTAATATTGTTTACGGTGCATTACAAAGAAAATTAGCTAAGGAAAAAGGTACTATACAGGCAGGAGAACTAATTCAAGCCTTAGAGAGTGCTGAAGACGTGGGGGCTGATATTCAATTAATTGATAGGGACATACAAGTGACTTTCAAAAGAATGTGGAGACATTTAAGTTTTACACAGAAGCCCAAATTAATAATGACTTTTTTTTCAGAATTTGAAGATGTTGAGACTGAAAGACTGGAAGATTTCTTAGAGTCAGATAGCTTTGATAATGTGTTTATACAACTTTCAAAGAAATTTCCAACTATATACAACGATATGATAACGGAAAGAGATAAAGTCATGGTAACTAATTTACAAAACTCAAAGTATGATGTGAATGTTGTTGTTGTTGGTAAAGCGCACATAAACGGTATTAAAGCAAAATTAAAAGAAGAAAAAAGTTATGATATTTCAGAATTAACAAGTATTCCTTCTAAAAAGTTGAGTAGTAAATTAATTGAGCTTATATTTCCGTTAACGATAATTTTACTACTAGCCGTATCTTTTTTTTCGGGTGTTCAAGTTGGGTTTCATCAGCTTTTAAAATGGTGGGTCTGGAATGGTGGTTTAGCAGCGATATTTACTTGCTTTGCATTGCCTAGTCCTTTAACTATTCTGACGTCTCTAATAATGGCTCCAGTAGGTGCACTGTCGCCGGTTTTGTCAGTAGGTGTTTTTTCAGCTTTAGCAGAAGCAACTGTTAAAAAACCTACTGTTAGAGATTTTTTAACAGTTCAAGATGATTTTCTATCAATTAAGACTATTTACAGTAATAGACTTATAAAGATAGGGCTTGTTTTTCTTTTATCAAATTTAGGAGGAGCTATAGGTAATATTATTGGGGGAATAGGTATTTTAAACAGTTTATTTTAAAAAATCATAAGGACTACAGTCTTGTTCAAACCGTAGTCCTTATGATTTTTTAGTTTATAGATCGTTAGAATAAGGCTGTGTAGCAAAAACATTTTTATCTGGGTAAACAAAGTTTTCTCTTTGAGAAATAGATCTTAGTTCATTATCAAGATTTTCATAAGTGGAAATATAGCCTAGTTTTTTAAACATTTTAGCAGTTTGGACAGCTTCTAAAAAGATAGTAATATCTCTTGTTTGAAGAAAATTGGTTAGTTGTTCTAAGTAAACAATTTCTAAGTTTATAGACAGACCAATATGAAACCTAGGTATTTTCCTTAGTGATTTGAAAGTAGTTATATAGTCTAGAGCAAGAGAATATTCTTCTTGATGTAGGCACTTAGAAATTATATTACTAAGGCACTGTTGTACACAAAAATCAAAAGTAACTCCGTGTGATTCAGTAACAGGAAATAATTTATCTATTAAAAACGTTATATCTTGTATATTTACGAAAAAAACCATATTACTAACCATTTCGTAATCAAAAGAATAAAAGATTTTACGTTTTTTGTACTTGTTTTTAAGCTGTCGTAAGTCTTTTTTTGAAAAATAATCTTTATCGAGATAGTTCTCCTGAATACCTAATGAAATCATGGTAATATACAAACAATAATGACCAAAACTTTTATCTTTGTCGTTTTCAATTTCCGTGAATTTTTCCAAAAAGTCTTCAGGTGAGGATAAATAATTGGGAATATCTAGTTTTTGTTTCCAGAAAGGCAATGAATCTAATTGAGTTACGTCGGACCAATATAAAATTTCTTCAGGTCGCATTGCAATTTTATCACAAATTTTTTGTAGTTGTTGTAGTGATAACTCTTTCTCGTTTTTTTCAAATCTTTGATAGCTAGCTTTGGACATTATGTTTTCATAAAAATCTGTTTGGGAATAACCAAGCTCTTCTCTAATTTCTTTGATTTTTTTTGGATTAAACAATCTCTAAAACCCCCTATAAATAGCATAATTTAGAACCCAGTTAAATATGTTTTGTTATCAAAAACAAGAAAAGTGGCTAAAAATAGCATAAAAAAGATGGATAAAATTGATTTAAAAAATACCTCATATTTATAAAAATAAGAATTTTTATCAAAAACCGTTGATAAAGAATCAAGTTTATGCTATTATCTATGTAAGGAGGGAATATCTTTATGAAAAACAAAAAAATATTATCTATCCTTAGTATAATTAGTGTATTAACAGTTACATTAATATCGTAAACGTCTCAAAAATTTTTAGAGTTAACAAAATAAGAACCGACTACCATAGGACTGGTAATCCTAGAGGGTAGTTAAACAATTCATGGTACGACATGAACTGTAATCGGCTCGCTCGCTGTAATTATGTTACAACAATCTATAGTATAACAATTTTTATGAATAATTTCCATATATTTCAGGATTTTTAGTTTTTCATAAAGATTTATTCCTATTAATTATTGATTGTAGAATAAGACAGCATGCGGAGAATGTATACAGTGAATGTATGTATTCTCCGCTTTTTTTGTTTTCTATTAATTTATTTAAAAAATAAAAAAACCAAGTAGCAAGCACTCATTTTCTAAAAATGACCCGCTTGTGGAATAATTCAATGCTTTCACGCATTGTTTGTACTGGAACTACTCGTAAGAGCCGTGCAAACTACGTGTTGCATGGCTCTTTTTCTACTTGGTTCAGAAAGTAGGTGAATCAATGATTGAACTGAAAGCAACAGATTTGCAACGTATTACGTGTCAATTGACCTTGTTTAATCGACAAAGATATAAATTGTACAACGGCACAACAGAACGCATTGTATATGATTTTTCAGGAAGAAATCTGTTGATCAATCCTGTGAGTTTTGAAACGGAGCAAGACATGGAACATTTCTTTCGACAAGTAAAACTGATTTATTTTGATGGAAAAGTAGTCGGTTATCGTGGCTGCTCGGAACTTCCGTTAAAACTTGAATGTAGAGCGTTCCAAAAAATGGTTAAACGACAAAAGATGTTACTCAATGCACCATTCAACTATAAGGTTTTTGAAGAAAATGAATTTAGGGAATGGTGTGAGAAAATGAGAAGCTATAAGTAGTAAATTTGGGTTTTTATACTTGGTCTTTTTGTTTGTTAGTTTTAACTAACATGCGCAATTTACCAATAGCTAGGTTAGCTATCGAAAAAGGATGCAGAAAAGCACACGGACACGAAGGTGCAAACTGGCTACACGTCAACTTTTTTGCAGAATTTGGGAGATCCTTAAAAAATGAATACTACAGGACTTGTCTAGTCAATCAGCGTGTCTTTAAAGGTCTAGGTAAGGATAAACTACCTAAAGAGTACGGTCAGAATAAAGGCGGTACGTGATTATGGGTGTGACACAGTAACTAAAAAGATTTCGTGCGATGATCTTTTGTTTTAAAGGGAGCCAGATACTTTTTTAGAGTTTGGGGTTGCTACCGCTACAAACCCTGCGATCAGTAAAACCTGTAGAAAAATTGCTAAAAAGCTAGCAAACAAAAGGATCAAGTAAAACGAGGATATTTACCATAAAATCAATAGGAGGAAAGTGAACATGAAGACATAGGAGTGTTTTTCTAAGGGGTCCAAGGATAATATTTTTTTAATAATGAAGGCTTTGTTACTATGTTCTTGAGGTGAGAAAATATGACAAAAAAAGTGCAAAATATCTGGCGTAAAGTAATGTTGGCATTGATGAATGAAGACGCAGATTGGTATAGGAATGAAGATACCGAGCGTTTTAAACGAATACAAGAACTTGCAAAAAAGATAGAAACAGCAAGCACCAGACAATTTTCTTCTCATATTAGCAAGGAAAGATTTGAAGCCTATCAAAAAATGGGCTTACAGTTTAAAGAGATAGCGGAAGAATTCAATATAACAACTACGGCATTACAACAATGGCGTAAAGACAATGGGTATCCCATTTACAATAAAAATAATAAGAAATGAGGAAATCAAAATGAAAAAGTTCGCAAGTGCAGGGTTAAGTATTTTAGTCGCAACAGGGGTAGCAGGTATTGGGGGAAATGAAGTACAGGCAGCGGAACAAGCGCAACCAAAAACACCTGAAAATAGTTCTACAGAACAACCAGCAGTAAAAGCTACACAAGCAACGGAGCAAGCCATTACTGAAAAACAGCAACAAGTGGCTCAACAACAAGGGGTTGTCGATCAAAAACAACAAGTCGCTGACACTGCGAAAAAAGAAAAAGACACCATTGATCAATCTGTTAAAGACCAACAAGCAGTGGTCGATCAAAACAAAGACGCATTGGATCAAAGTCAACAAGCAGTGACTGACCAACAAGCAGTTGTAGACGAAGCTAAAAAAGTCGTGGATGAAGCAACACCTTCAGCCATTGAAAAAGCCAAAGACCAAGTGGCTACGGATACACAAGCAGTTGATGACCAACAAAAAGTCGTGGATCAAGCTCAAACAGACGTTAACCAACAACAAGCTGTTGTTGATGAAAAAGCAAAAGAAACGAATGCTGCTAAAGTGCAAAATGAAAAAGATCAACAAGCAGTAACAGCTGCGAAACAAGAACAAGCTAAGCTTGAAGAATTAGCGAAAAATGCGGAAGCGGAAAAAGCAAAGGCAGAAAAAGAACAAGCAGCAAAAGAAGCTGAACTGGCTAACAAACAGAAAGAAGAAGCCAAAGCTAAAGATCAAAAAACGAAGGACGATCAAGCAGTCGCAGACCAACAAACTGTTGTGACAACTAGTCAAGAGAAAGTAGCAGACGCAAAAGCAGATACAGCTGCGAAACAGGCAGATTTAACTGCGAAAGAAAATGCTTTGAAAGACAAGCAAGCAGCAACAAAGCAAGCGCAGAATACTTTAGATAACTCAAAAGAAGAGTTGAAAGGGCATAAAGGAATTAACTTGCCACCTAAGTTTAGTGCAGATTACGATACAAAATTAAGTGCTGAAGAAATAGCTACTCTTGAAAAAACGGCACTAGAAATGAACAAGAATTTTCCAACGAGCAAAGAAGATGAAAAAAATAAAGACGTGATGTGGGATATTCAACATTTAAGTGCAGATCAGAAAAAAGAATTAAGTGTATACACAACAGAATTATTAAATGATGTGCGAAAAAAATTAGGTCTTTCTCAATTAAGTGTATCAGACCAATCAATCAAATTTGCTTGGGATGTTGCGAAATATTCTGATACCGGAGAATACATGCATGATGTGACAGCCATTAACAAAGCAGCTAAGGAAAATGGCTTCAAAGAATATCCTGGAATGAATTACTATGAAAACCTAGGTGGGGGGTATTACGAAACTGAAAATGGTAAAGTTTCTAAGTATACTCTTCAAGAAAGTATCCGCAAAATGCTTGTTAATATGTTGTTTGATGATGGCCGCTTAGGTTATAGCCATTTACATTCTTTATTACAAGACGGAAAAACAGCATTAGGCGTTTCACTATCTGGTGAAAAAAATTCTATTTCTCCTAAGATTCATATTATTTCTTATGGTAAAGAAAAACTGGAGGATAGTAGTCAATACCAAAACGGCGAAGTGGCAAGCATGAAATCTAAAGAAGAATTACAACAAGAGATAGCTAGCAACCAAGAAAAATTAGCTACCGCTCAACAAGCAGAATCAGACGCACAACAAGCAAGAAGTGCAAGTCAGCAAGCCTTAAATACAGCCAAAACAACACAAGCAATAGCAGAAAAAGAACTATCTGTTCATAAAGCGACATTGGCTAATCTTCAAGCAGTTGCGACTAAGAGTACGACAAACTATGAAGAAAAAGTACGACAAACTGCAACGGCAGAAAAAAGCCTTCAACAAACAAAAGATCAATTGGCAACAATCAATGAGTTAATTCAGAATCGAGCTGCTGTTTTAGAAAAAGCGAAAACAAACGTTGCGGAAGCACAAGCGATTGAACAAACGTCTGCTAAAGTGCTGAAAGAAAAACAAGAAGCCCAAAAAGCAGAAGAAAACACATTGAACAGCTTGAAGGAAGTATTGAATTTAGCAAAAGAAAACTTAAATCAAAAACAAGTAGCGCTTAAAACAAGTACACGTTCATTGTCTCGTTTAGAAAATGCTCAACCAACATACGAAAAAGCAGTAAACGAGTTAAACAAAGCAGAAGCAGCAGTGGTCCAAGCACAAGAAGCCTATGAAAATTCTCTGAAATCATTGGATGAACTTAAAGAACAACAAGCCGTTGCTACACTTGCTTATACACAAGCACAAGAAGACCTTTCTAATGCGAAGTTAGAGCTACAGCAGTACCAAGGGGTATTAAGAGACTTAGAAGCACAACAAGCCAAACAGCGCCGACAAGAAGCATTGCAAGAGCAAGTAGCAAAAGAACAACAACGCCTTGAACGAGAAGCAAAACAAAACCAAACGTTAGTAGCAAGTGCTACTTCAGCAGATAAAACACCTGGTCTCCAACAGTTATCTTTTTCTAAACAAAAAGAACAGCCAAAAGCACAAGCATTAACACATTCAGAACCTCGTAAGACGAAACAAGTAGCAAAAGCACCAGAATCCTTACCACAAACGGGAGAACAACAAAGTATTTGGTTGACTATTATTGGCTTATTTATGGCAGCAGGTGCAATCAGTTTCAAGAACAAAAGACGGAAAAATAATTAAAAGTATAAGATTGTTGAGGAGCGAAAATTTCGCTCCTCTTTATTTTGAATACATGACATGAAAGGGGGAAAAACAGCGATGAATAAAGAAAAAGGTTTGATTATTTTTAATAAAAATGGAACGACGTTGGAATTTGAAAAAGTGACTAATTTTGTTGAAATTGCCGGTAACTGTACTATTGCATTTACTTATCCTGAAGCAAGCACTCAAAAAAGACGTAGAGCAACATTCTACACTAAAAATATCGTTGGCTATTCTTTGGAAAAGGAGTAACTACGATAAATAAGCAAGAATTGATTGAAAGTTTCTGTAGTTTTGGGAATTAAGTAAAAAAAGGATATATGTAAAAATAAATCAATTTGTGAGGTAAGAGAAGAAAGAGGAACGAGAAAATACTCGCTCCTCTTTTGTATATAGAAAGGCTACCTAGCAATGATAACTAGGTAGCCACAGACATAAAATTACTATTAATCTGGGAATAAATTATTTATACCATGAAAAGGGTTACTTATCAAGGAAAAATACCAATGAATAGGGGCATGTAGAATGAAAATAAGTTAGTGATTATTGCGGAAATTGGTAAGGATACATATAAAAAACATTTAGTCAATATGACTGATTGGAATATGTACGTTGTAGAAGATTTAGAAGGTGCAGACGTGAATAAGTACAAATACGAAGTCAATTATATGTCTGAATCAATTATTCCATGGGATATTGTTCAGAAAAAATAGGTTTGATTTAGAAAAAAGAAAACTACCTAATTGGGGTTAGGTAGCTTTTTGAAAAGTAAAATGAAAAATATGTTAAAGCACTTATTTTATATCATAAAGTAAAACCGTTGTCAAAAAGAAAGGGGGAGAAAAGGATGACTTGTGTGCGTGCACCATGTGGAATAAATCGTTGTTTGTAAAGGAAAAAATAAAAAATCTAGGAGAATGATACATGAATCAACAGACTGAAGTAAAAAAACGTTTTAAAATGTATAAGGCAAAGAAGCATTGGGTCGTAGCCCCTATTCTTTTTCTAGGCGTGTTAGGAGCTGTAGGATTAGCTACTGATAATGTACAAGCTGCGGAATTAGATACGCAACCAGAAACAACCATGGTGCAACCCGATAACCCCGATTCGCAGGTAGGTAGTACAACGCCTAATACGGCAGTATCTGAAGAATCTGCAGTACAAAAAGACACTACTTCTCAACCGACCAAAGTAGAAGAAGTAGCGCCAGAAAATAAAGGTACTGAACAAAGTTCAGCTACCCCAAATGATACCACAAACGTGCAACAACCAACAGTAGGAGCAGAAAATTCAGCACAAGAACAAACAGTAGTCAGCCCTGAAACAACTAATGAACCTCTAGGGCAGCCAACAGAAGTTGCACCAGCTGAAAATGAAGCGAATAAATCAACGACCATTCCTAAAGAATTTGAAACACCAGACGTTGACAAAGCAGTTGATGAAGCAAAAAAAGATCCAAACATTACCGTTGTTGAAAAACCAGCAGAAGACTTAGGCAACGTTTCTTCTAAAGATTTAGCTGCAAAAGAAAAAGAAGTAGAGCAACTACAAAAAGAACAAGCGAAAAAGATTGCGCAACAAGCAGCTGAATTAAAAGCCAAAAATGAAAAAATTGCTAAAGAAAATGCAGAAATTGCGGCAAAAAACAAAGCGGAAAAAGAGCGTTATGAAAAAGAAGTCGCGGAATACAACAAGCATAAGAACGAAAACAGCTATGTCAATGAAGCGATTAGTAAAAACCTAGTGTTCGATCAATCTGTCGTGACGAAAGACACTAAAATTTCGTCGATTAAAGGCGGAAAATTTATCAAAGCAACTGATTTTAATAAAGTAAATGCAGGGGATTCAAAAGATATCTTTACAAAATTACGGAAAGATATGGGCGGGAAGGCTACTGGCAACTTCCAGAATTCCTTTGTAAAAGAGGCAAATCTTGGGTCTAATGGTGGGTATGCGGTTCTTTTAGAAAAAAATAAACCAGTGACAGTGACCTATACAGGACTAAACGCTAGTTATTTAGGACGTAAAATTACAAAAGCAGAATTTGTTTATGAACTACAATCCTCACCAAGCCAAAGTGGAACGTTAAATGCAGTATTTTCAAACGATCCGATTATCACGGCTTTTATTGGTACAAACAGAGTCAATGGTAAGGATGTTAAAACACGCTTAACGATTAAGTTCTTTGATGCGTCAGGTAAAGAAGTACTACCAGATAAAGATAGTCCATTTGCGTATGCGCTGTCTTCTTTAAATTCAAGTTTAACGAATAAAGGTGGCCATGCGGAATTTGTTTCTGATTTTGGGGCGAACAATGCGTTCAAATACATTAATGGCTCATACGTGAAAAAACAAGCGGATGGAAAATTTTACTCACCGGAAGATATTGACTATGGCACAGGACCTTCTGGATTGAAAAATAGTGATTGGGACGCTGTAGGTCACAAGAATGCCTACTTTGGTTCAGGTGTAGGTCTAGCCAATGGACGTATTTCCTTTTCTTTTGGTATGACAACAAAAGGAAAAAGTAATGTGCCTGTATCAAGTGCGCAATGGTTTGCCTTTAGCACTAACTTAAATGCGCAATCAGTGAAGCCTATTTTCAATTATGGGAATCCAAAAGAACCAGAAAAAGCAACGATTGAATTCAATCGATACAAAGCCAATGTCGTTCCTGTTCTTGTTCCGAACAAAGAAGTCACTGATGGCCAGAAAAATATCAATGATTTAAATGTGAAACGTGGCGACTCTTTACAATACATTGTGACAGGGGATACGACAGAACTTGCCAAAGTAGATCCAAAAACAGTAACCAAACAAGGGATTCGAGATACCTTTGATGCAGAAAAAGTGACGATTGATTTATCCAAAGTGAAAGTTTATCAAGCAGACGCAAGTCTGAACGAAAAAGACTTAAAAGCTGTTGCTGCAGCAATTAATTCAGGAAAAGCCAAAGACGTGACCGCTTCTTATGACCTTCATTTAGACCAAAACACCGTTACAGCAATGATGAAAACCAACGCAGACGGCTCTGTTGTTTTAGCAATGGGGTATAAATATTTACTTGTCTTGCCGTTTGTAGTGAAAAATGTAGAAGGCGATTTTGAAAATACAGCTGTTCAGCTGACAAATGATGGCGAAACGGTAACAAATACAGTTATCAACCATGTGCCAGGTAGTAATCCTTCCAAAGATGTAAAAGCAGATAAAAACGGTACAGTTGGCAGTGTTTCTCTACATGATAAAGATATTCCGTTACAAACAAAAATTTATTATGAAGTGAAATCTTCCGAACGTTCAGCCAACTATGGCGGAATCACAGAAGAATGGGGCATGAATGATGTCTTGGACGCGACCCATGATCGTTTCACAGGGAAATGGCACGCTATTACAAACTATGACCTTAAAGTAGGGGACAAAACGTTAAAAGCAGGAACAGATATTTCTGCCTACATTCTTTTAGAAAACAAAGACAATAAAGACTTGACGTTTACAATAAATCAAGCATTATTGGCCGCCTTAAATGAAGGAAGCAATAAAGTAGGCAAACAAGCTTGGTCTGTGTATCTGGAAGTCGAACGGATCAAAACAGGTGATGTAGAAAACACGCAAACAGAAAACTACAACAAAGAGCTTGTTCGTTCTAATACGGTGGTGACGCATACACCTGATGATCCAAAACCAACTAAAGCCGTTCATAACAAGAAAGGGGAAGACATTAATCATGGAAAAGTGGCTCGTGGTGATGTTCTTTCTTATGAAATGACCTGGGACTTAAAAGGGTACGATAAAGACTTTGCCTTTGATACAGTCGATCTTGCGACAGGCGTTTCTTTCTTCGATGATTACGACGAAACGAAAGTGTCACCAATCAAAGATTTACTTCGTGTCAAAGATTCTAAAGGGGTAGACATTACCAACCAGTTTACGATCTCATGGGACGATGCCAAAGGCACGGTGACGATTTCTGCCAAAGACCCACAAGCCTTTATTCTAGCGTATGGTGGGCAAGAATTGCGTGTAACGCTCCCTACAAAAGTCAAAGCCAATGTTTCTGGTGATGTTTATAATTCAGCGGAACAAAATACATTTGGTCAACGAATTAAAACCAATACCGTTGTCAACCATATTCCAAAAGTGAACCCTAAAAAAGACGTGGTTATTAAAGTCGGTGACAAACAAAGTCAAAATGGCGCTACAATCAAATTAGGGGAGAAATTCTTCTATGAATTTACAAGTAGTGACATTCCTGCAGAATACGCTGGTGTTGTGGAAGAATGGTCGCTTAGTGACAAACTAGACGTCAAACATGACAAATTTAGTGGCCAATGGTCTGTGTTTGCCAATTCTGCGTTTGTTTTAGCAGACGGAACCAAAGTGAATAAAGGGGACGACATTTCGAAACTATTCACGATGACCTTTGAACAAGGGGTAGTGAAAATCACGGCCAGTCAAGCCTTTTTAGATGCGATGAATCTAAAAGAAAACAAACACGTTGCGCACTCATGGAAAGCGTTCATTGGTGTAGAACGAATTGCGGCAGGAGACGTTTACAACACAATCGAAGAATCTTTCAACAATGAGAAGATTAAAACGAATACGGTAGTGACACATACGCCAGAAAAACCACAAACGCCACCAGAAAAAACAGTGATTGTACCACCAACACCAAAAACACCGCAAGCACCAGTAGAGCCATTAGTGGTAGAAAAGGCAAGTGTGGTGCCAGAATTGCCGCAAACAGGCGAAAAACAAAATGTCTTATTAACAGTAGCTGGTAGTTTAGTTACAATGCTTGGTTTAGCAGGCTTAGGATTTAAACGTAGAAAAGAAACAAAATAATTGAAGACGAAAAGAAGGACGAACTGATTGTCCTTCTTTTTTTAGTTATGGAGGGGAAAAATTGGAAGCAGTAGTAGCAGAAAGAGAGGCAAAGGGGATGAAAGAAATTGCCATCCAAGAAAAAGACTTGACCTTACAGTGGAGAGGAAACACAGGTAAGTTAGTTAAAGTTCGATTGAAAAATACACGTGCAATGGAAATGTGGTACAACAAACAAATTACCGAAGAAAACATTCAAGAGATCACCACGTTGAATATTATTAAAAATGGAAAATCTTTGGCATTAGAAGTATATCCAGAAAAAAGTATCTATGTGAAACCAAATTTAGGCAGAATTAATGTGCCTGTCTTTTTTATCAAAACACCTATTAATAGAGGGATTTTTGAAGAGATCTTCGGCGAAACTTTAAAATCATAAATAAAAAATTATTTGGAGGAAATTACAATGAAAAAAATTATTTTATCAAGCTTGTTTAGTGCAGTACTAGTATTCGGTGGCGGAAGTATAACAGCATTCGCTGACGATTTAGGACCAACAGATCCAGCAACTCCACCAATTACCGAACCAACTGATTCTAGTGAACCTACGAATCCTACTGAGCCGGTGGATCCTGCAGAACCGCCAGTAATACCAACTGATCCAACAGAACCTAGCAAGCCAACCGAGCCTACAACACCGAGTGAGCCAGAAAAGCCAACAGAACCCACAACGCCAATTGATCCTGGAACGCCGGTTGAACCGACTGAACCAAGCGAGCCAACAGAACCTAGTCAACCAACCGAGCCTACAACACCAAGCGAACCAGAAAAACCTGTTACTCCAGAACAAACGAAAGAACCAACTCAACCAGTGATTCCAGAAAAACCAGCAGAACCAGAAACACCAAAAACTCCTGAACAGCCCACTAAACCAATAGACGTAGTCGTTACACCTAGTGGAGAAATTGATAAAACGAATCAATCGGCAGGAACACAACCAAGTATTCCTATTGAAACAAGCAACTTAGCGGAGGTAACACATGTACCAAGTGAAACTACTCCAATTACAACAGAAGCTGGGGAAGAAATTGTAGCAGTAGATAAAGGTGTTCCGTTAACCAAAACAACAGAAGGATTAAAACCAATTAGCAGCTCGTATAAGGTTTTACCTAGCGGAAACGTTGAGGTAAAAGCAAGTGATGGAAAAATGAAAGTATTGCCACATACAGGAGAGAAATTCACACTCCTTTTCTCTGTATTGGGAAGCTTCTTTGTATTAATTTCAGGATTCTTTTTCTTTAAAAAGAATAAGAAAAAAGCTTAATCAGAAAGAGTAATTTCGATAAATTTCTGTGAGGAAAGGAGGTGCTTTGCTTGTTTATTTTATTTACTACAAAGCAAAGTCATGTATTACTAAATGAATTAGGGTTTAATAGAAAAATTGACCTGGTACAAGGTATTGAACAGTTAACAAAAATCAATGCTGCTTTAAAAAAATCGACGGATCGAATTCTAATTACGTATGAGATTTATTACAACGTGACAGACGAGAAAGCTTTTGTAAGAGAAACAATGACTTTGCCGGTAGTTGAGGAAACTGTCCTCCAAAACATGGTACAGACTGTAGAAACCAATGAAGAAGTAAGACAAGAAGATTTAGAAGCGTTTCTTCACCTGTTCAAAAGAAATGTGAGTAATAAGTCGAAGAGAATAGGCCGTTCAACAGGTTCTTTAAAAAAGAAAGCAGAAAAGCAACAAAAATCAACTGTGTTTACAACAATTTCTCGCTATAGCTATTTCTCAGTGGCTTTACTCATATTTTTAGCAGTAGGTGTTTTTACAGGTGCGTCATTTGGTTCTCAAAGTAAACCAACGAGCCAAAATGATTCTAAGTTAGAGGAACGATTAAAACATTTACAAGAACAAGTGCATGAGCAACCACAAGTTGATGTTGTTGCTCGGTTTTTCTTATCCAGTCTGTACTCTGGTGAAGAGAGTGACAAAGCCACGCAAAAGCAAGTTAAAAAGTATGTTTCTGAAGGAGTACTCAAAGAGATTAAGGGGTCTAAAGAACAAATAAGAACGCTATTTCTTTGGGAATCAAAAAAAGAAGGAAACCAATGGCTCCTTACGTACGTCGTTACCTTGAAAGTGGCTAAAGAAGAAACTGAAATTCGTCAAATGAAAGTAACTATGGAAAAGAAAAACAATAATTATCAAGTAACAGAACTTCCAGAAGAAAAAGAATTTACTATTAATGAATAATAATTGAGGAGGCAATTCTATGAAATATGAACGTCCATTAAAAAGAGAGTCACAAATCAAGGAGTTTGAGTTAGGCACGCACGCGGCAGTAATTGAAAAAGTTCAAAAGAAACGGTCTCAAAAAGGGAATGATATGTTTTTACTCTCTCTTTTGGGAAAAAGTAACGAAAAAGGGGTTTATTTTCTTACCTTCGGGAATGATTATACTGAAGATAATTTACGCTATATTTTAGCCAGTATCCAAGACAACGGTGTAGAGATTCCAGACGTTGACTTTGGCTATAATCGAGAAACTTTTGAATTTTTGAAAGGTAAAGATGTCTATATTCAGGTTGAAGAACAAGAGTATAAAGGGAAAGTTAAACATGCGGTAACAAATTTTTTAACTCAGGATGAATTTGAAGAAAGCGAAGAAATGGAGTTTTCAGAAAGCAATACTGAAGAAGATTGGTAAAATAAGCCATTTCTTAGAATATAAAAACTGAAGGAGAGACAAAACTATGGATATAGTCACAAAAATTATTACACTAATTGGAGGAATCATTGGACTTGTTTCAGCAGTTAGTATTATGTTTGGCGTGAAAGAAATTCGTTCAGGTATGTCGAATGATGATCCACGTACGCTTGATAAAGGAATAGAAAAAGTAGTTGTTGGTGGGGCCGTTATTTTAGCAATTGGTGGGGTAGTCGCCTATGTCATTACACAGGTAGGAGCTATTCGTTTTTAAAAGGAGGAAAAAAATGAAGCTATTAGTAGAAATGATAGTTAACGGTCAAACTGAATGGGAAGTTGTAGAAGCAGAAAATGCGCCACAGTCAATTAATCAGAGTCGAGTAGGCTTTTCATTTGATGAGAATGGAGAGCTCATTGTCAATGATGATGAAATAAGTTATACAGGCGTATTTGAGATTTGCGAGACTAACTTATTGGATTTCACTGTTAAGGAAGCAGAAATCCATAGATTTTATCACAAAAAATTAGAAAAGCTAGAGATAAATCCTCTAACGTTTGAAAACTCGCAAGAAATACCTAACTGAGCGGAGGGGAAGCAATGAACATTCCAAAAGGAACGACCGATCAGCTATTTAAAAGTCTAGCTGAATACAATCCAGCAACGAATGAAGCCATGTCTAAAATAGCGAAAGTCCTAGTCCCTTTAGGAATCGCTATTTTAGGCATTCTTTTTATGATTGAATTATCGAATACCCAAAAGAAATTTCAATCAGAAGACGGTGGTTTGACGATCGAGTTATTAACTAACATTGCATTGAAATATGTGATCGCGTATGTCTGTATTATGGGCTCTGGCTACATTATTGATGGCATTGTCTGGTTTACAATTCAAGCAGCCAAATGGATTAATTCCATTGTAACAGCAACAGGAACAAGTGAAGCGATTCCACAAGTGGGGAAAGTCTCCTGGTGGGCAAAACCGATTGTAGGTCTATTTGAGGTATTTGCCTACCTAGCACTATGGTTATCGAGTGTGATAACGAAAATCCTTATTTTCTTACGAGGGGTACAATTGTATATGATTAAAGCCCTTGCACCATTGTTTGTGGCGTTTTTTGTCCATGATGAATTACGTTCGATTGCCATGGGCTACATGAAACAAATTATGGCTTATACTTTACAAGGTGCTTTACTGGTTCTATTAATGGGGCTTATTCCAATTTTAACGGCGAATGATTACCTTTCGTTTGCTTCATTTGATGGAGGTATATGGGCGAATGCTAGTGCATTTGTACTTAATATCATGACGTATTGTGCGTTAATTTTAAAATATGTGGCAGTGATTATTCTTCTAGTTGGTTCACAAGGATTTGCCAAACGATTAGTAGGAGCGATGTAAAATGGCGATTAGTTCAGAATTTTATAAAGATCTATCAAAAGTAGAGAAAAAAATCTGGGGAATTACAGTCAGAGAATTTAAAGCGTATGTTTGCTTTGTTTTTATAGGGATACTTCTTCTGTTAGAAGTATTTTTTTTGCCTGATCTTTTATTTATGGTTTGTGCGTTAGTCACCTCGTTTGCGTTAGGGTGGTATCCCGTTTTATTAATGATGAATAAGTGGAAAGAAGTAAAAAGAGCTTTTTACTTACGCTTTTATTATGAGGAACGAACCTTTCATGCTGGGAAAATAAGGAGGTATCAAAAGGATGAATTTGTTCAAAAAGAAACAATCAAAGAAACAGACGTTATCTAGTAACGTTGAAAAAGTAGATAAAAAAGTAAAAAAACGTGTACAGCAACAAGCAAATCCTACCGTACAAGATAGTATCTTTTATACGAGTCAGTTTGAAGAAGGGCTCATGCACATTGTAGAGGATGAGTTTTCTAAGTGCTATAAACTTGGAGAAGTGGACTACGAAATTGCTGTAGAAGAAGATCAATTAAACACGGTAATGGGGTATGCAGAAGGGTTAAATACACTAGATAAAAACTCTCGGTATCAGCTGCTGGTTGTTAATAAAAGAGAAGAAGAGTCGTTGATGGAAGACGTTTTATTGGCGTATCAGGGAGATCACTTAGATAACTACCGTCAAGAAATCAATGAAATTATTACGAAGCAGTATGAACAAGACGAGCGAAACTTTAAGATTGAAAAATATGCTATTTTCACTACAAAAAGTTCGTCCATGAAACAAGCCAACAAAGAGTTAGAAGGAATCATGCAGAACTTTGCTAATCGTTTTGAAGCCAACCAAATTAAATTAGAGGTAACCCCAATGACTGGCTTAGAGCGATTGTCTTTGTTCAGCTATTTTTTGCGCCACGGACAATATTTTGGCACAAGTTATCAAGATATTGCCGTATCAGGGCTAACGTCTAAAGCGTTTATTGTTCCAAGTAAAATCAAGTTTCCAAACAATAAAGCTTATTTTCGGTTAGGAGAAAACTACGCAGCTGTTTTAACCATTCAACAATACCCAAAATACCTAGAAGATAAGTTAATCAAAGAATTATGCGCTATAGGAAGAGAGCTAGCGATTAGCATTCATGCCAGACCTTATGACATGATGGAAGCCAGAAAGGCAATACAGGGAACCAAGACATTAAATGATGTTGCCATTCAAAAGCAACAGAAGCAAAACTTCAGAAGTGGTGTTTCAGAGGATGCGATTTCAGGAGAAGCAAAGGAAATCCAAGAAACAACGAATGCGTTAATGGATGAAATAAAAAATAATGGCCAAAAGTTATTTAATGGCCTATTTTCAGTTTTCTTAATTGCAGAAACAGAAAAGGAACTTTTAGAAGCTGTTGAATCGGTAAAAAACGTAGGAGCAACCTGGCAAGTTGTGTTTGATACAGTAGACAATTACAAAGAAGAAGCACTCAATACAATCTTACCGATTGGAAAACCTTACTTAGACGTTGAAATGAGTTATATGCGTGATCTAACAACAACAAATATTGCTACACAAGTACCTTTTACCAATGTGGAATTACAAAGCCCAACAGGTCAGTTTTATGGCCGGAATCAGTTGACGAAGAACATGATTACTATTGACCGAAAAAAAGATTTAATTACACCAAGTGGGCTTATTTTCGGAACGTCTGGTTCTGGTAAAGGAATGGCGACCAAATGGGAAATTCTTTCAACGCGTTTAAAATTTCCGAAGGACCGCTTTTTAATTGTTGATCCAGAAAGTGAATACTTACCGATTGGGAAAGAATTGGATGCAGAAATACTCGATATCTCAACTGGTACAAAAAACCACTTGAATATTTTAGGAATGGTAGACAAGCAGTTATTGGATGAAGAGGACCAGGAACTTGATTTAGTTAAAGAAAAATCTAATTTGTTATCCACTATGTTTGAATCGCTACTAAAAAGCTATACGGACGTGGATGCGGGACTTGTTGACCGTGTGACGTTGTTGACGTATGAACGTTTTGAAAACAAAGAGACAGAGCCAACATTAGTCGATTGGTTTAGAATCTTAAAAGAACAAACGGATGAAGGTGCCAAAGAATTAGCGAATAAAGTGGAAACCTATTGTGTGGGTTCACAAGATATCTTTGCGCACCAAACGAATATCGACTTAACGGCACCCTTTATTGTCTTTAATACAAAAAAATTAGATGATCGCTTGAAAAAGTTTGCCATGAAAGTGATTTTAGATCAGTTGTGGAAACAAGTAGTATCCGGACAAGGAAAAGTAACGTCACGTTTGTATTTTGATGAATTACAAGTCAATTTCACAACGGAAGAAGAAGCAGAGTGGTTCTTAAATTTATGGGCGCGTATTCGTAAGTATGGCGCCGTGACAACAGGTATCACGCAAAACCCTACGACGTTATTAGACAGTAAAGCGGGGCAAAAAATGATTGCCAATAGTGAGTTTTTGATTTTATTACGGCAAAAACCAATTGATTCACAACGATTAGTAGAAATTTTAAGTCTGACACCTGCATTGAAGAAGTATATCAATGATCGAGCCCCACAAGGAACGGGGCTAATTTCTGCAGGTGGGGTAGTTGTTCCGTTTGAAAATCCTATTCCAAAAGAAACACATCTATTTGAAATTATGAACACCGACGCTTAGGATGTGAGGACATGGTAGAAAATAAGCGTACTTGGAAAGAAAAAGTACATGTTGAAACTCAAGTAGAAGAGCGTCTTAGAAAAAATTTGACCTTAAAATCAAGAGAAGCGACGAAGTTGCAAAAAAAAGCGTTAAAGACGACTAAAAAGGAGTTTAAACTTTCTAAGAAAAATTACAAGCAATCACTAAAAACACACAAACTCACCTTGAAAACAGGGAAGGAACCATTAAGTATTAACCATTTACTGGATAAAAAGAAATTTGTAGAGCAAAAGAAACGCAAAAAAGCACAGAAAATTGCTTACAAACGAACGAAAAAAGTAGATGAAACGCGTGTCGTTAACCAAGTAAAAAGGGAAACCAAGGAAGGATTGAAAAGAGAAGCGACGCAAAAAGTACGAACCACGTTAACGCAGGAAGATACACTGAATGAAGCAATGACCCTTTATGAAAAAACACAACAAGCTAAATTTAACATGCGTACAGCTTTGAAAACAGGAAAAACGGTTAAGAATCTTTCGGTGAAAACTGCAAAAGATACGTACGGATTAGGGAATCGCTTATTTAACTTTTCAAGAGGACGTGGGTTTCAGCGTACACCAAAAGACTTTACGTTAAAAAAACAACTTATGAAACAACTACGGAATCGCGCTATGCGCTTTAAAGCAGCAAAAGAAGCGAAGAAAGCCGAACAAGGTATTGGCTTGATTCGTTCTTTTTTTAATGGTCAGAAGACATTAGGGAAAGTCGCTGCATTGATTCTAAAAAATCCAATTTCTTGGGTTGTTTTATTGGTTCTTTTTCTTGTTTTTTTATTGAGTGGCGTTGCAAGTAGTACACAAAAACCAGCGATTGTTCAAGAAGAGGAAGATTTAACCGCTTCATGGACGTATTTTACTAAATTAGATGCGCAACATACAGACGATAACAACCAGTTTTATAGCAATATCGATGATGTTCTTTTCTACATGAATTATCGGTACGATGATTTTAAATTATTAGATATGGATTCCACTGGTACAAAGAATTTTGAAACGATTCTATCTGACTTATGGACGGCATTAAACGGAAAGAAACCTGATTATCAGTTGAAAACAATGCAAAGTTTAGAAACAGATAAGAAATCGAGTTATTTTATCGAAGAGGAACAAGCAAAGCATTATCAAGAGATAAAAAAAGAGTTAGGCTACCAAACATTGGATGATCTCCTTTCTTTTCCAGTAAAAACTGACGCTTTAATTGTCAATAAGCGCTATGGCTATGACAAATCAAAAGAGAAGCTCACCTTGTATCAAGGCATTGATGTATTGATTGAAGCTAATCAGCCGTTTCATTCACCAATGAACGGCCAAATCGTTTCGGTGCCTGATACAGAAACACTGGTTATCGAAAAAGAGAAAGTAGCTAGGTTAACGATTCGTGGTGTGAATACCCTTCGACTAACAAAAGGTATGGATGTTGAAGAAGGAACATTTCTTGGGAATACAAAGAATTCAACAGTTACATTCCAGTATGAAAAATATAAAAAAGAAACGAAAGACTGGTTTTTTGTAAATCCAGCCTTTTATTTTCCACGTGTAACCTACACGCAAACGACTCTTTTAGGAAGTGCAGATTTTTCTCCTGGAGCAAGTGTCGAAAAAAGAGCGCAAGCTGTTTATGATTATTTATCAAAAAAGGGATACACCAAAGAGGGAATTAGCGCGATTTTAGGCAATTTTTCGGTAGAAAGTGGCATTAATCCAAAACGAGCAGAAGGGGATTATTTGAATCCTCCTGTAGGTGCGCATGGAAATTCGTGGGACGAACCGAGTTGGCTTTCTATGGGAGGTCCGCAAATTTATGGGGGACGTTTTCCAAATATTCTCCATCGAGGACTAGGTTTAGGTCAATGGACGGATACAGCTGATGGTGGTCGTAGGCATACGTTGTTATTAGACTATGCCAAAGGTAAAAATAAAAAATGGTACGATCTGCAATTGCAGCTGGACTTTATTTTTGACGGCGATGCACCAGGTTCACGAACAGCAGCAGACAATGTAGCAAGAAGTAAGGTGGCTGCAACTATTCCAGAACTTACTACTTATTTTCTAACTGTTTGGGAAGGAAATCCCGGAGACAAGTTAGGAGAACGAATTCAAGCTGCACAAAATTGGTTTACATTCTTTTCTCGATCGGGTACACCAATCGGTGGTTCTGGGAGTGAGGTCTTTGCGCAGTATAAAGAAAAAATGCAACCATTACCCACAGACAGAGAAACAAAAGCAGGACAAGGCTGGCCAGGCAATGCGTATGCGCCAGGGAATTGTACTTGGTATGTGTTTAATCGTTTTGCACAGTTAGGAAAAAGCATTCACCCTACTATGGGAAACGCCAATCAATGGGTGCATAACTACAGTCAAACGCCCGGAGCGACACTTGAATCGGCTCCTAAAAAAGGGGATGCTGTTATTTTTACAAATGGTGTAGCTGGTTCTAGTACGCAATATGGACACGTGGCTTATGTGGAGCATGTAAACTCTGATGGTAGTTTTGTCATTTCTGAAATGAATGTCAGTGGTGAGTATTCTATGAATTGGCGTGTCTTAAAAAAAGAAGCAGGCGAATACTTTATGCGCCTAAACTAAAAAGAAAGGAACCAATAAGAACAATGTATAATATGGAAAAATTAAGTAGATACAAGAAAATTGCCTTTATTGGTGGCAGCTTACTGCTTATTGTGATTATTTTTTTGATTGGGCTTAGTGTTGGGCAAAGAAAACAAGTAAACACCAATGAAAAACAAGTAAAAGTTGAGAAAAAAGAGGAATTAACAACAAGTACGGTAAAAAAATTTTTGATTGCGTATTATACAAAAAAAGATCTTGGTGAAAATAGAAATCGCTATGAACCTTTGGTGACAAGCGCCATGTATAACGAATTAGTGAATGTAGAAAAACAGCCTGTTAATCAAGCGTATAAAGGCTATGTAGTCAATCAAGTACTTGATACGTATAAAATCTATATTGATACTGAAAACAACGAAGTCATTGTGGACGTCACGTATAAGAATACACAACGAACCAAACGAAATAATGATGAAGGAGCGTTGAAAAATCAGAGCAATCAAGAAGCGCTGAAATTAACCTTTGTAAAACAAGGCGCTAATTTTTTAGTGGATAAAATGGCACCAGTAACACTTACCAATGAATTACAAGAGGAGCCAAATTCATATAATACACATGTAGTAACGACAGAAGAATCAGCAAAGGAGAGTGCAAACAGTGGGGAAAAGTAAAGTGAGTGAATTAGAAAAAAAGAAGGATCGAGTGGAGAAAGAGCTTAATAAAGCCAATGAACGTCTCGATACATTGAAACAGTCAATTGCTAAAAAAGAGAATGAATTGAAACAAATAGAAGCGGAAATTGTCAGTGCTCTATTAACAGAAAATAATTTATCTTTTAGTGAATTGACTGCGTTGTTGAGTGAAAAAGAATCAGGTGGTGAAGCAAGTGTTTATAGGGAATAAAACAACCTATCGCTATGAACTTCTTCATTCAAAAAATATTAAAGGCGAGGTGATCGACTCTACCGCTACACTTGTTCGTTATGTGATTGGCGTAAACAACGATCTTATTAAAAAGGAAGAAGAAGGGTGGCTTTATGTCGAAAAAATAAAAGAAGGAAAACAAGAGGACCAAATCCTTTATGGCAAGCGTATAGATTTACCAATTTTAGAAGATAATCCTTATTTTCATGATCTTTTAGATCCGTTTGATACAAAAAAAGTGATTCCTTTTGTAGAACTATTGCCTTCAGCTGTAGAAAATCAGGTAAAGCCAGAAGAAAAAAATAAAGAAACACAGGATATTGTAGAGTTAGAGAAAAACAACAAAACCACTATTACTACTGAAGAAAAGGAAACAACTGAATTAAAAGAGCAACCAGATGAAACGGCCGATAAAGAAACACAGAAGAAAATTCTGGAACAAAAGATTCAGTTTAAAAAAGACGAGTTAGCCACATTGACCGAGGAGATTGCGACTAAGCAGGAAGAAATCAATGACTTAGAACAAAAATTAAGTACATTTTCAAAGAAGCCAGAGGGACTTTATTTATAAAAAAGAGTTTTTTATCAGCTAGTAAAAAAGCCTCTTCTAGCTAAGAAACAAGGATTACCACTTTTACTGTCAAAATGGTATACTATGAATGAAAATGGGGAGGATGTGAGAGAATGAATACAAAAAAATTAGCTGAATTAATCTATTCCGTGGCCCAATATGATGGGTACAACACGTCTATTCTGCAAACACAAAAAAACCTTTCTACAAACAAGGATGAGTGGCAATTTACCAATGAAACAGATCGCTATATATTTGAAGATTTAGTTAAAGCGATTCACTATGCTAGTCAACAAAAGAAACTAACGGTTGATGTATTCAAAGGAATTAATGCACAAATGGACTCTCACAAAGAAGGACAGCCTGAAAATCCTGGGAAATTGAGGGAAAAAGTCACTATACATGTTGGCGATTATGTACCACCTAGAACAGTTACAGAAAAAATGGTTCAACGAGAACTAGATGCAGTAACAGAAAATAGTGTAGAAGACGGCTGGGCGTTGTATGCTCGTTTGGCAAAACTACAAGCATTTGATAATGGAAATAAGCGGACTGCCTTAATCTCAGCCAACTTATTTATTGGGTCTTTAACGGGAGAATCTTCTACTTATTTGACAATTCCAACTGATTTTCGAAGAACACAATTTGATGCCAATTTGATGTATTATTACATGGCGGATGACTTCGATGATCACATGCCAGACGTTCAATATTCGTTAAATGAATTTGTGCGTTTTGCCAAAGAATACACAGAAACACAGCCAAAAAATAAATTTGAAGAGCGCTTGGTAGAAGCAAAAGAAAAGCAAAAGAATCATACATCGATGACTGAATCTGAAATAGCGAAAAACAAAGGAAAAACACTTTAGAAGATAGGAGAAAGATATGATTAATAATGTGACATTAGTCGGCCGCTTAACAAAAGATCCTGACCTGCGTTACACGCAAAGTGGAACAGCAGTTGGACAATTTACGTTAGCAGTTAATCGTAATTTCACGAATCAACAAGGAGATAGAGAAGCAGATTTTATTAATTGTGTTATTTGGCGTAAAGCAGCTGAATCTTTCGCTAATTATGCGCGTAAAGGCACCTTAATTGGTTTAACAGGACGTATACAGACAAGAAATTACGACAATCAACAAGGGCAACGCGTATATGTGACAGAAATTGTTGTCGAAAACTTTCAATTGTTGGAATCAAAAGAAGTAAACGATCAACGTAGAAGTAGTAAGCCAGACCAAGCGACTTTTGACAAAAAAGCAACTGAGAAACCTGACCCTCTCGATCCTTTTTCTAAAGATGTAAGTCCGATAGATATATCAGATGACGACCTTCCTTTTTGAGATAGCTAAATTAAGAAAGAGATACTTTTTGTAAGGAGAATTTGAATGAAAATAGTAAAACAATGGTATTTTTGGCTCGCTGTAGTTTTCGCAGTGATGCTGTGTCAACAAATTACCTCCCCTCGTGAATTAACTGCCACAAGGTGGCTAATTATTATTCTTGCAGCTATTAATATTCCCTTACAGTTGTTTACGGCCTATCAAAAAAGTAAAGAAAAAAAAGACTAGCAAATTTTGCTAGTCTTTTTTTGTAAAGGAGGAGATTTTTGGTGGAACAAAGAGAAATTGTACACCGTTATTATGTTTTAGGTACTAGTACTTTAGATAAAGTGTTAAAGGTGCTGCTTAATTTATCCAGTGATGGTGTATTGGCGCTGAAAGACAAGTTTCTTCCTTTAAAAGGGGAAAATAATTTGTATAAGCTAATGAATCGTGAGGATCCACTGACTTCGGCGCAACTTCATGAAAAAGTGAATTTAAATAAGTTAAAAGAACAGTTGGAAGCCCAAGGGCTTCCTTTTGCGTTTAAAGAAACCAAAGAAGGGACTAACTTCTATTTTCGAGTAAAAGATACGGAACTTGCAAAGAAAGCCTTAGAACGCGTGTTAACGGATATTAAGAAGAACCCACAAATGATTTTGCGTAAGCCAAATACCATGACTTTTGATGAACGGTTAGCCTACACTGCAGCCAATAAAAAATACGTGGGTAAAATTGATCAAACAAAAACAATCACAAAAGGAAGGAAACTGTAATGCAGACGTACAAAAAAGAACTGAAACCGTATCTCTACCTTGGTATTTTTCTATTTGTGATTGGCTTTGGAATAGGAAATTTCTTTTGGCTGTTACCAGGGACAGACTATTTTTCAAAAACGAATTATCTCTTTACAAAAGACATTCTGACGTATATCGAACAAACTTTTTATCGGTTTTTTATAACACCAAGTCTATTAGGATTTAGTGTAGGAATACTTGGTTTTCTTTTAGGGCTATTAATGTATGTGCGAGATAATGATCGTGGAATCTACCGTCATGGAGAAGAATACGGTTCGGCTCGTTTTGCTACACCTGCTGAAATGAAAAAATATGAAGATCCAATTCCTGAAAACAATATTATTGTTAGTAAGCATGTAAAAATTTCTCTTTTTAATAAACGTTTACCAATCAAGCTACAAAAAAATAAGAATATCGCCATTCTAGGTGACTCTGGAGCGGCCAAAACGTTAGCTTTTATCAAAACCAATCTTATGCAACGACATGCCAGCTTTATCACAACAGACCCAGACGGTGGGATATTGCCAGAGATTGGACTTTTATTGAAAAAAGGAAAGTACAAGATTAAGGTCTTAGACTTAAACACGTTGTCAAATAGTGATACGTTCAATGTTTTTGAGTATATGCACTCCGAATTAGACGTGGACCGAGTTTTAGAAGCTGTCACCGAAGCAACAAAAGAAGTGGAAAAAACGACCGGGGACGATTTTTGGATAAAAGCCGAAGGCTTATTGGTTCGCTCTCTTATTGCGTATTTATGGTTTGACGGTCGCAGAAATGATTATACGCCACATTTAGGAATGATTGCGGACATGTTACGCCACCTAAAACGAAAAGATAAAAATGTACCTAGCCCAGTGGAAGAATGGTTTGAGGAGTTAAACGAGGCCATTCCTGACAACTACGCTTACCGACAATGGACCTTGTTTAACAATTTGTATGAGAGTGAAACGAGAGCCAGCGTTCTAGGGATAGCTGCTGCACGTTACTCTGTTTTTGACCATGAAGAAGTGGTCAATATGATTCGTACAGACACGATGGATATTGACTCCTGGAATGAAGAAAAAACAGCGGTGTTTATTGCGATACCTGAAACTAATACGTCGTTTAATTTTATTGCAGCGTTGATGTTTGCGACAGTCGGAGAAGTGTTGCGAAATAAATCAGACCAAGTACGTTTAGGAAAACGAGTACTAGAAGAAGGAAAAGAACTCCTACATGTCCGCTTCTTAATTGACGAATTTGCCAATATTGGCCGAATTCCTCATTTTGAGAAAATGTTGACCACGTTTCGTAAGCGAGAAATGTCGTTTACCATTGTTTTACAATCCTTAAATCAACTCCAAACCTTGTATCCAAAAGGGTGGCAAAACATTTTAAATGGCTGTGCGTGTTTACTATACCTTGGTGGGGACGAAGAAGAAACCACCAAGTATCTGTCTGCACGTGCAGGGAAACAAACGTTATCCATTCGGAAACATAGCATGAATAAAGGAAATCAAGGTGGAGGATCCGAAAATCGCGATAAATACGGGCGCGATTTGATTGACAGGAGTGAAGTTGCGCTTATCGGAGGAGACGAATGCCTGGTTTTTATATCAAAAGAGCATGTTTTTAAAGATAAAAAATTCTATGCTTTTCAGCATGACCGAGCAGATGAACTAGCAACAGGACCGACTGATGATAAGTGGTATACGTGGCGCCGATATATGACTGATGAAGAAGCTATTTTGGATAAAATCTCGGCAACAGATATTATTGACCATGGAGAAATTACAAGTGAACTGAAAGAAGAAACACACGTTTAAAAAGACGTGCGTTTTTTTCTTTCAGAAAATAGAAAAAGGAGGAACAGAAAATGCCAATGACACATGCACAACGACAAAAAGTGTTAGAAGAAATTGAACGAAAAAGTATTGTGGATGTCGCAGAAAGTTTAGGAATAACACTTGTACGACAGGGACAAAGTTATACCTGGTCAGAGCACGATAGTTTTGTTTTAACCCCTAAGAAGAATGCTTTTTATTGGAACTCTCGCCAAGTTGGTGGTGGGAGTATCAAGCTTGTTCAAGTGATAAAAGAGTGTACACACGCTGAAGCATTGCAGTATTTACAGACCGTAGAAGCAGGGGCTGTTGAAACGTTGAAAGAACCTACTCCGACGAACTTTCATTATTATATGAAAGAACATACACAACAAAATGCCACCATTGATTACTTGCTTCAGGAACGTAAGTTATCAAGAGAAACGATTGATTTCTTTTTTGAACAAAACCTCATGGCACAATCCACGTATACAGATAAAGAGACCGGACAAAGTGAACCAGTAATAGTCTTCAAGCACGTTGGTCTTGAAGAAAAAATTAAAGGCGTTGCCTTACAAGGTATTTGGGAAAATAAGAAGCTACATGGCGAACGAGGACGGTTAAAGCGTGTCTGGGGAAATGGCTATTATGGGTTGACTGTTCGTGTAGGGTATCCACCAAAAATTGCAGAAGCTACGTCAGAAAAGCCAATCAAAATCATTGTTTTTGAAGCGCCTATAGATCTCATGAGTTATTACGAATTAAAAAAAGAAACGATTGGAGATGCGGTATTATTTTGTGCGAATGGACTTAAAAAGGGCGCAGTATCTACGCTTATTGCCAATGAAATTGGCTCTTATGTCAAAGAGGAAGAAAAACCAACCGTTCTTGAACAATTAGAAAAGTCGAAACTAACAACGGAAAAAGTCCAACTTGTTTTGGCTGTAGATAATGACGAAGCAGGGAAGAAATTTATTCAACAATTTTCAAATAGCTGGTGTCCAATTACTCTTGACCAACCTAAACTAATTGAAGGAAAAAGTAAAACGGATTGGAACGATATTTTAAAGCAAACAAAGAATGAAATAAAGAAAAAAGAAGCAAAATTAAAGCGTCAAGAAGCAAAAAAACGATCCAGAGAAAGGAATAAAGAAATGTCTGAAAAAACACAAATGAAGCAAAAAAGCCAACCAGAACTAACATTGGAAGAGATAATTAAAAAGAAAGATTATCAAAAATTATCGCAACATTTGAACGACGGAATCAAAGAGTATTTAACAAGTGATACGTTTAAAAACTATTTAGATTTTGCTTCAAAATTTCATAAATATTCGTCAAAAAATATTCGTTTGTTGTTGGCACAAAATCCAAACATACGTCGTGTAGCTGGTTACAATGCGTGGAAAAAGTTAGATCGCCAAGTAAAAAAAGGCAGCAAAGCACTGTATGTGTATGCCCCTTATTTTAAAGATAAAGTCGATAAGAATGGAAAAAAAGTTACGGATGAAAATGGAGAAATTGTCAAAGAAACGCGCTATTTTTTAACGCCTGTCTTTGATGTAGAACAAACGACAGGCGCAGAGTTGCCACAGCTTGTTTATAATCTGGAAGAGAATCTTAGCGACGGTAAAACATTCACCAGAACTTACAATGCGTTAGTTGAGATTTGCCCAGTTCCAGTAACTGTCACGTCTATTGCAAGTGGTGCGAATGGGTATTATGATCCAACGAAAAAAGAAATTGTCCTCCAACAACATTTAGGAGAAGTGATGACTTTAAAAGTCTTACTTCATGAAATGACGCATGCCATGCTTCACCCAGATTCGCAAGCGATATTTGGAGATGACGTTTATTCTCGACAAGAATTTGAAGCGGAATCAGTTGCCTATATTGTCTCCCGTCACTTAGGGCTGGATACGTCCTCGTATTCTTTTGGTTATCTTTCTTCTTGGACGAAGCAAGGAGAAAAGTTAGAAGAATTTACGCAATCGTTAGAAACAATCACGAAAGAGGCGCGCACTTTAATTGAAAAAGCTGACCATGCTTTATCAATAGAAAAAGGCATTCAACTTCCCCAAAATAAATTTGAAGAACGTTTATTGAACGTGAAGAAAAAAGAAACTGAAGTGGGAAAGTCCCAAGCTAACGAGCAAAAAAGGCAACAAAATGAATCAAAAATTTCTGCTCAAATAGCAAATTCTACTCGATTTTAAAAACAAATAATAAGAGAAAAGGAGAAAACAAAATGGACCAATTAACGGACGAAAGTAAATTTATTCTGACACAATTTTTCTTGGCAGACCCGCTTAGTGACCAACCAAGAGTCCACCAGAAAAAGAAAGAAAAATCAAAAGGAACGGTGCTAAAAGAACTGGATACGTTGATTCATGATTTTAAAGAAAAAGAATTAGAAATTGATTTATTTCCTTACGAAGAAGCAGCCACTTATTTACGAAAGTTGAAAGGAAATGACGCGTATTTGGTCTTTCTGGATGAGTTATTAGCTCCTTATCAATAAGAAAGAAAAAATAAAGGTCAAAAATGGTAAGTTAAAACGTCAATAAACGTCAAAGTGCAGCGATGGGGATTGGGGGAACCCCAAAAATTTGAACGACTCCTACCAGTATTTTTGGTAGGGGTCATTCAAAATATCGCAACATGGTACCATGTTGCTCTGCTCGCAAAAAGAAAGCCTACCCTTGGGTGTAACCAATTGTCAAACTAAGGAGACTACTTATTATGTAAAAGAAAGAAGAAACAATTATGGAGAATAAACAAAAGCTAAAACGACCTATTCAAAGAAAAATACGTTTTTCAAAAGAAGAAAATGAATTAATCAATCGAAAAATTGAAGAAAGTTTCTTTCCAAACTTTCAAAATTTTGCCTTGCACCTTTTGATTCAAGGAGAGATTCGCCATGTTGACTATTCCGAACTCAACAGACTAACTACCGAAATTCATAAAATTGGCATTAATATTAATCAAATGGCCCGTCTGGCCAATCAGTTTCATGAAATTTCGTCTGAAGATATTAAAGATTTGACCGATAAAGTACAGAGTTTAAATGCGCTGGTTCAGAGCGAATTAAACAAATTAATAAAGAGAAAGGAACAATCGTAAATGGTGTATACAAAACATTTTGTTATTCATACATTTGATAAATTAAACAATGCTTGCTCATATATTGAGAATGCAGAAAAAACTGAAGTCACGAATGATAATCCGTCTGAACACTTGGAACATTTATTTCAATATATTGTGAATGACGATAAGACATACATGAAAAAATTAGTTTCTGGTCATGGCATTGTGGATCCAACAAATCCTTATGAAGAATTTAAATTAACAAAATTACAAGCAGCAATTCAACGAAAAATCGGGTACACATTCGATCCAAAATCAGAACGATTGCTTCCGCCAACGTTAACAGAATTAGAAAAAGGCAACGCCGTTTTAGCACACCATTTAATCCAATCCTTTTCTCCAGAAGATGATTTAACGCCAGAAAAAATACATGAAATAGGGTACAACACGGTGATGGAATTGACGGGTGGAGAGTATGAATTTGTGATCGCCACACATGTCGATAAAGAACATTTACACAATCATATTATTTTTAGTTCAACCAACTTAAAAACAGGTAAAGCCTTTCGCTGGCAAAAAGGAACCAAAAAAGTCTTCGAACAAATTTCGGATAAGATTGCAGCGAAGGAAGGCGCAAAAATAATCGAAAAATCACCAAAAAATTCGCATAAAAAATATACCATGTGGGAAACTGAATCGTTATACAAGGAAAAAATAAAATCTCGTTTAGACTTTTTATTAGAACAAAGTTCTTCAATTAATGATTTCTTAGAAAAAGCAGAAGCTTTGAATTTATCGGTAGACTTTTCTAAAAAGTGGACGACCTATCGATTACTTGACGAACCACAAATAAAAAATACTCGTAGTCGGAGCTTGTCAAAAAGTGACCCCACTAGATATAATTATGAAAAGATTGTTGAACGATTGAAAGAAAATAAAAGTGTTTTAACTTTGAAAGAGGTTGTTGAAAAATATGTAGAAAAAAGTGAGAAGTCTAAAAATGAATTTGACTATCAATTAACTATTGATGAGTGGCAGATTTCGCATAAAACAACAAGAGGGTATTATGTAAATGTTGATTTTGGCTTTGGAGAGAGAGGAAAAGTCTTTATTGGGGCGTACAAAGTAGATCCACTTGAAAATGGTCAGTATAATATTTATGTAAAACGTAAAGATTTTTTTTATCTGATGAATGAAAAAAATGCAGACCGGAATCGGTATATGACTGGTGAAACTTTGATTAAACAATTACGCTTGTATAATGGCCAAACACCACTGAAAAAGGAACCTGTGATGCGAACCATCGATGAATTAGTCAACGCTATTAATTTTTTAGCAGCTAATGAAATTGAGGACACAAGACAACTAGAATTATTAGAAGAGAAATTAGAAGCTGCTTTTCTTGAAGCAGAAGAAACTTTAGAAACTCTTGACGAAAAGATGTTGGAGTTACACCAGTTAAGCAACCTCTTATTAGAAAACGAACTGAATGGAGAACTAGAGTTGATTCAGCAAAAATTGAAAACATTGTTACCGGACGCAACACTTGCGGAATTTTCTTATGAAGATGTTCGAGGGGAAATAGAAGCAATTAAAACCAGTCAATCTCTGTTAGAGAATAAATTGGAACGAACGCGAAATGAAATCAATCAACTTCATGAAATTCAAGCTGTACAAAAAAAAGAAACCACAAACCAAAATAATGTCAAACCAAAATTATAAAAACAATTGTTAAGGAATGAAAGGAGAGTTTTATGCTTATTTTGAAACGAGGATTGTCTGTAGTGTTATTTTTACCCTGTTTTATTCTACGTATTCTTTTCCGTTACATTGGACTGTTAACGATTCTTACTAGTGGTTTTACTACCACTTTAATACTAATCGTTGCTCGAATTTTAGCTTTTATTTTTTTAGTTTACCCGATTGTGATTTTAACAACTGAAGAACTTAGAATGGAATGGGCAAGTTGGATTGCTTGGCTTTTATTTGGATTGATCGTTCTATTTTTCCATTATCTAGCTGCGTGGAACGAAGACTTAGGCAGTTGGTTTCTGGATTTTTCTAATTGGTTGAGCAGGGTACCAAGTAAACTGTGGGCTGAATAATTGATCCTATGCTAAAACGCCTTAACTTAAAAAAGCCAAGGCGTTTTATGGTATAATATACGAGATAGTAAAGGTTTATGACGGTGGCTAATCTCTGAAAAAGGGGTGATTGCCTATGTTGATTTTTGGCTATACTCCTAGAAAGGACTAGCTTTGACTATTTTTGAAGCGTTAATATTTGCGATTACTTTTGCGACATTAATTCTAAAAATTAGTGATAAAAACAACAAAAAATAACCGTCAACTTTAGCCGAGTTTGGTTATTTTTTGTAAAAATATTTAACTATCGGTCACCGTCTTAAACGGTGCTATCATGAGGGCGTATGACTAGTACGTCCTCTTTACATGTTTATTATAACACATTCTCTACAAGAAGAAAGGCGGAAGCCTTTCTTTTTTTTCAGCGCGCCTTAACGGCGGTGGCGGTGGGAGTTTGGCGCGCTGAAAAAAACGCTCTTTTCTTGATTTCTAATCAAGAAGATACTCGCTTTTAGCGAGTATCAGGTTTTTCTTATATTATGATGACAAGGCATGCTGTAAATTCTCTTGCCATTGTCTGACTGCTTGTTTTATCTTTTTTGGTACCTCCTGACGGTTACATTTTCCTTGTATTTGTATAACCTGTTGATTTCGATATTCTAATGTGAAGTAAGGTATATCTGACTTTTCTTTTCTTCGGATAAAAACAATCGTTGTTTTTCCTTGCGTATGCCGTTCGATATAGTGTTGACTGCCCACACAATGGCGTAGAATACTTCCTTCTTGAATGATTTCTTGTAATGAATGCGGTGTGAGAAAGAGCAAGTCGTCAATTTCAGCTTCTAACGCTTTAATTTGGTTTTTCCGTTCTTGATACTGCTTTTCTTCAATCTCACTTTTCAAAAGGTTTAGCGTGTTCATAGCGTTATCGTGAGCTACTTGTAAGTTTTCAGGATACAATACACTATCGTTATTAAGTGGGGTGTTCAACTCTTCTAACATGTGTAAATAGTCCATATAATAGTCAAAACGCTCCCCTTTTCGTATAAACCATTTTTGAAACTTGGTTAAGTTCACTTCTTTCGGTAATTGCTTGATTTGCGAATAATGCACGTACTTTTCTATTTCGTTTATCATAGGCGCATTTCGCTCTTTTAACGTTTTTTCTAACATGAATTCATGAAAGGTTGGATTTCTTGTTTTTAATTTTTGTTTATTCGCTTTTAGCCATTTCTTAGTAATTACTCTCATATCTGCTTTATGAAAATACAGTCCAAAAATGTTGCGATAGTCGTCAAAAATGATTTCATTCGCAAGAGTTGTTGCGCCTATCTTTTGTAAAAACTCAATTTCGTTTCGGTATTTATAAATATGTGCCAGTTCATGGCGCTCTATTTCAGGTAACTGTAAGTACTTTAATTCCGATACAGTGGTTAGTTTTTCTTGCCAGTTATTTGGATAGAATACTGTATTTGTATAAGCACTGCTCATAAAACCATAATTTGACAACAAGCCCTCATACCAGTCGCCATAGTTGTAATGGGCTTTGAGGTGGGTATCGTTTGAAAAACGCTCAAAGTTTGACTGTTCATAAATAAGCGTTTCTTTACCGTCCTTTATCGTGTGCCAATAGCTATACGTTTGAATTTCTATTCGTTTTTTACTGATAAGGATAATACCGAATGAATAAAATTTTGTAGGATAAGAGAGCCTTGAGGCCTTTGTTAATCGCTTTTTGATAATCGGACAATTCTTGCGAGAACTCGCAAGAATTGTCTCCTTTTTGTTTTTCCATTCATAGGTGGGTATTTGTGACGTACACCAATCAAAAAATGCTTTGGGTGGGGCTAGTGGTTTTTGTATTTCCCGATTCATATTCATTACAACTCGAACAATTTAATTTGTTCGTCCACCTCTTTTCTTTGAGGTTTAGGCTCTTCTTTTTTTGCCGGTTGCTTTTTGGTAGTCGTCATTACTTTTCCGATGACTTTCATTTCGGGTAGTTTTTCAAGCATGAAATATTCCTTTATCCAGCCAAATGCCACCTCGTCTGTGACCATTACCATAGCATTTGGTCGTTTTTCGGCTTGTTCTTGGGCTTTTCCCATGCAATACGTGACAGAGCCTTTTATGGTTCTATCTTCCTTTAGAATACCTTGAAAAAGAGATTCATCATTTTGTTTGCATAGCCAATTGTGGATATATTCGACCGTGTTGTCATGCTCGGTTTCTAGTTCTTTTAGCATTTTTTCAAGTGCTTGTTCTTGTGCAGTCAATGTGCTTGTTAGGAAAAAGCGCTCATAAGAAAGTTTATCGCTAATTACTAGCCACTTGTATTTAGTTCCTTTATCTATCGTTTCATCAATTGTTAGATAAAGAGACGAATAGTTACCGTCTGGGTCTTTAATCGCAATGGTGGCTTGTTCTGGTAGCTTTTCAAGGTAAGAAAGTAACGTCTCGACTGGATAAAGGGCTACTTTATAATTAGGATAGAAACATAAAAACTGGAAGGTTTTTCCGTTTCTTTCAATACTTTCTTTTCTGAAAGCTACACTGATGTAGCCTTGTGTGTCGTCAAAAATAGTGGTTGCTAGATTTTGATTGTATTGTTTAAGTGCGTGTATCAATTCTTTTACGGTTTGTATATTTTGAAAGTCCATAACGTTCCCTCGTTTCTTTTGTTAGCCCAACCTCTTATTGATAAGAGGTTGGGGCAAATTCACTTGTCAAAGGTCATGAGATACGTTATACTTGAATTACAAATTTATTCAGGTATAACTACCAATTCTTTAGAAATCTTTTGTTCGCCGCAAAAGGTTTCTTTTTTTGTCTTTTTTTTCGTGGAAATACTTTGATAATGGTTCAAAATCTTTCATATCCCCATTGCAATTCATAGTACTTACTAGCCACTCTCCAGACTGACGTTGTGCATATAAATAGCCGTTGTTATCAGAGCCACGATAAGGTGTAAAGGTTACTTTCCCTTCAACGAGTTCCGTCCAACCGTCAATTCGGTCAAGGTCAGTTAGCGTTAAGTATTGTTGTTCTCTTATTTCTTCTAATGATTGTGCAAGATACATTTCTGTTTCTGGTCGAACGTATAGACAAAACTCGTGCCAACCACAACAAGTTAGTTCCCGACAGCCGACATTGTCGTATTCGTAAAGTACGTTTTCTTTCACACCTAAACAGGACAGGCCTTTTTTCTGATTGATAACTTTTTGAATTTTTTCAGGGTCTTGGTAATGTTCATATAAAACAGCACCTACTCCCTCTATATAACCGTCCCAGTGACAATATATGCCTTGATACGTTCCGTCTGCTTGTTCTTTAAAAATTGCTGTTCGTGTTCCCATAAAAGCTCTCCTCTTTCGTTGTTTTAAATGATAAACTCTGTTGCTTCGTGATTATCTTCTGTCAAGATAATTTCTTGGTCGTAATACATGTTAGAAACCAATTCATGTGCCTGTTCTTCGCTTTCAGCAAATACAGAAACAGCTACCTCTAAGGTTTCAACAATTGTTACACAGTATTTTTTCTTTTTTTCTGCCATATTTATACGTCCTTCCATTCAATGTGATTTAAAAAGAATGCTAACTGATTCAAACGATTATTGGCATTTTTCAGACAACCATAGTTTAGTAACAATGTAGGCGTATCATTTTCAAGAATGGCTTTATTTAACTTCTGATATTCTTTATGTGCCTGCTCTAGCTGTTTTTTTAGCTGTGGGTCGTTCATTTTTACTACTTCCTTTCTGGTATTCTATTATTTTTGGTAATCTCTATCAGTGTTTTTTGCGCCTCTAACGCAGTTAAAATTGGTAAGCAATCTCCTAAAGTCATACCGTTACCGACAATTACAAAAGGTTGAAGTAACTGCCCTACCGTCATTTTTTCGTCTGAATGAAAAAGAGTAAATTCTTTTTCTAAAATATTTTCGCCTTGTAACAAACATTCAATATACACTTTGCTAAAGTCGTAAAAACTTTCTATTGAAAATAATTTTTGAAGATAATATTCTACAGTTTCAAAATCAATGCAATCAAAATACAAATTATTTTCATCAATTAAAAAACATTGAGAGCGTAATGTGTTAAATAAATCTAAACATTCTTCTAAATCTAGCGATTTTAAATCGTTATTTAAATAACGATTAATGGATAAGCTATTAATGAAATTTTCTTTTTTGTTCATTGGTTCTCTCCTTTATTTTTTTGTTTTTGAGCAACCATTTTTGTCTGGCGTGAGGGAGGGAAGCTGTTCGCTTCTTTGGCTCATGCTAGGACGTGGGACACTATCCTCCTTTCGTTTTTAGATTTGATTGTTCATTTTCGCCAGTATGTTTCGGTCGGTTGCTGTGCCGAGAAAGAATCATAGACACCAAGAAAAGACAAGGGCGAACGGAGTGAGTTCATATACCCTTGTCTTTTCGACTGGCTATGATACTGTAACAAACAGCGACTGACCGGGACATACGACAATGAGCGGTCATAAAACGATTGAGAGGACACACGTCCGTAAAAGCATGAGCCAAAGAGGCGAAATTTTAATGCACTTAAAAGAACTAGACGCAAAGCGGCTAGTTCTTTCTTTTGTTTTGCCTTGCTTTAGCAAGGCATTTCTTTCGAGCGGCGGTGGCGGTTGGAGCGAGATAGAAATAAACACTAAACAAAGTAATTAGGTATGAAAAAATGGAAAGACGATTTTTCAGTGAATAGTCATAAAATAAACTAAGAATTTTATATAAAAAAATAAACAAGAATAAAAGAAGGGAGTTCTCTTTTATCTTCGTTTATTTTTTGCGTATTCCTTTAAATCGTCTACGTGATACAAGCGTACAGTAGGTCGTTCACCGTTTACATGTTTGATTTCAAAGTAAGGCTTAATTGCATTCAATTTTACGGATTGTGTGAAGGCATTTAATGATTGGCCTGTAATTTTTGCAGCACCTTGTTTATCTACCACATTGTTTTCTAAATAAGTTAAAACTTCTTCACGAGAAAGATCTTTCATTGAATTACCCTCCTATATATACTATACAAAATATAGTATATAAAAAACCAAAATTTGTCAATATTCCTCATTATTATACTATGCATTGTATACAATGTATGGTATAATAATTATAAAGATAAACAGAAACGAGGGATTCAATTGAATTTAGAAAAAATGAAAATGGAAGCAAGAAAAAGAATGACGATTTTAGGTATTCATGAACCAACAATTGCACAATTTGTTGAGGACGGAAAAATTAGTTTTTCGGGAAAATCATATCTAGGCGCCAACTATTGGATCAACGAAGAACGAAAAAAAGCAATTGATATTATTGAGAAAGAAAACAATATACTTGTATACTATGCGATTGAACAAAAGTATATGGGGGATATAACAATGTTGTACTTGTTTTATATATCTCCGTATGAAGAGGACTGGGAAATGGATTATCAAAGTATTGTAGAGAATTACCAATACACTTACGGCTTAAACGAAACGGATCCGTTCCTTTCAGAGTTTGGTGAAATCAAGTTTAAAAATATGTTTGGTGGTTTAGTAAAACAGTAAATATTTAGAAGTGATAGTACCAGTTGCTATCACTTCTCAAAAAAATAATAGAAAGAGGTTTTTTAAATGATTAATAATGTGACTTTAGTAGGAAGACTTACAAAAGACTGTGATTTGCGTTATACGTCAAGTGGTGTAGCTGTTGCGGCTTTTACACTAGCAGTTAACCGGAATTTTACGAATCAAAATGGCGAACGTGAAGCAGACTATATTCAGTGTGTGATTTGGCGTAAACCTGCAGAAACTTTAGCAAACTATACACGAAAAGGAACATTGATTGGTCTTGTGGGTAGACTTCAAACACGTAACTATGAGAATCAACAAGGACAACGTATTTATGTGACAGAAGTGGTTGTAGAAAGCTTCCAATTGTTAGAGTCAAAAGAAGTTAGTCAACAACGTGGTGTTAACGCTTCTAATTCTACACCAGTTGGACAGCAGGCAAGCAATGCGCAACGACCCTTTCCGGATTTAGAAGGTAGTTCTATTGATATTTCAGATGATGATTTACCTTTTTAAGGAGGAGTGACTAATGGGTAATGAAAATTTACAAAAAATATATGCAGACAGTACAAAAAAACGTACAGCACAACAAACAAAATGGGAACGAGCTGTTGAAGGATTAACGTTTGATAGGTTAGAAAAAAAGAAAATCGATTATGTATTAAAACGGAAAAAAAGTTAGGGAGTTAGGAAATGAAACTATTTATTGGAAAAAAGTGGCTACTGCTAACAGCAGCCACTTTGCTATTATCAGGATGCGCAAGTCTTGAACAAAAAGTACAAGATATTTCGAATGATGGTACTGGTAATTTTACTCAAACTATTTCGAACGATAATCGTATACCAGCTGAATTTGTCCGTCATGTTGATGGAGATACCACCGTGCTAAGAATAGACGGAAAAGAACAAAAGGTTCGCTTTTTATTAGTAGATACACCGGAAACTGTAAAGCCGAAAACAAAAGTACAGCCATTTGGTTTGGAAGCTAGTAAACGTACAAAAGAACTTTTGTCTACTGCTTCAGAAATTACTTTTGAATACGATAAGGGCGATAGAACTGATCGTTATGGCCGTACATTGGGCTATATATTTGTGGATGGGGTGCTACTTCAGGAAACACTCGTGAGAGAGGGATTAGCACATGTGGCATATGTCAAAGAGCCTAACACAAAGTATCTACTCGAATTAGAGGAAGCACAAGAAAAGGCTAAAAATGAGTCACTCGGAATTTGGAGCATACCAGGATATGTAACTGAAAGAGGGTTTAAATAAAGAATATGAAAAGCTGTAAGAACAAAATTTAAACGATAAAAAAAGAGTTTGTATCGGATTTCGCGAAGAATAAAGAAAGTGAGTGAAAAAGATGAACGAGCAAATAAGTTTGGTTGATTCAGACATTGATAAACGGTATCAATTTTATGGACATTATTGTAATGACGATTGGTCTACTAAAACAGCAATGGTGAATGGTGTTTCTGATATAGTGATGAGTTTTAGCATTGAACTTACCAAAGTTGAACTGAAAAAAATATGCAGAGATGCAATCAAAATAGTCAGGTTTAAGTATGGATATTCCATTAAGTTTTTAAAAAATAATGTAAAGAAAGAGTTGTTTATCAGGTTTGATAACTACACAACGAGCAAAAAACGAGATGTCTTTGAACATATAAATTTATATTTTTAAATCGAAAGTGAGTGAAGAAGACTTATGCAGTAAATGTGTATAAAAAGAGAAAAAAGCAGATAAAAAATTATTTGCTTTTTTTCCTTATATATTTTATACGATAAAAAACGTGGTTTTTAGTTTGAAACCCCTGTAAGATTATTATATGGACCCGTTTAGTGTAAATATAAAAGGTGTTCGTTTTCTTAGGGGGTATTTTAATATAAATTGAGGAGTGAAAAAATGAATAAGTTTCAAAGTTGGCTTATGGCCAATAAAAATCTGTTAATTACAAGTGTAGTAATGTGTCAAGTGTTAGTTTTAAGCATAGGGATAATCAATTTTCCTTATATTGATGACACAGGCAGGCAAATTGATGGCAATACGGACTTTGCTAGAAGTTATTCTCGTTGGGGTAGCGAAATTGGTTCTTGGTTAGTTCAAGGGAGTAGACACCTTACGGATATGGGGTTATGGATGCATATTCTTTCTGGATTCATTGTATCAGTAACAGGGATTATCATTGTTTACTCTTTTCATAAGAAGCTATCTCTTTTAGCTTTAACAGCAGCCATGTTGGTTGGCTTTAATCCTTGGTTTTTACAAAATTTAAGTTTCAGGTTCGACAGTCCTTACATGTCTTTGAGCCTTTTATTTTCTGTTCTTCCATTTCTATTTTGGAATAAAAATAAAGTCTTATTTTTAGTTGTTTCTATTTTAAGCATTTTTTTGATGTGTAATACTTATCAGGCGTCTTCGGGGATCTATGTCGTGATGGTGTTAGCATTATCACTGAAGCAGCTGTTAGACAATCAATCGTTTATTGCTGTTCTTAAAAAAGCGATTGTAGCTATGATTAGCTATATAAGCGCCATGTTTCTTTATCTTATTGAAACAAAATTTAATCCTGAAATAGCAACGCGAGGCGGTATGACAACAATCGCGAGTGTTAAGGATATACCCAAAACAATCCTGGTAAATAGTCAAATGTATCTGTCAAAAATAACTGAACAGAGTACAAAACTATGGATACTTTTGTTTTTTATTCTAGTAATTTTCTTTGTTTTAAGTACTGTTCTTAATGCGAAAGTATCGCCTGTTAAAAGCTTTTTATACGCAGTATTATTTCTATTTTTAGGCTCTATTTTGAGTTACGGCGTCTTTTTAATCTTTCCGGAAAAGCTTCTGTTAATTTCACCTAGGTACGGCTATGGATTTAGTTTTTTTGTAGTTTCAATTATCATGCTTACTTTGGCAAATACTTCTAAAAACGCGCTAGGATATGTGTCAAAAACAGCGGTTTGTCTTTTCTGTGTTTACCTTTTATCTTTTACATTTGTTTATGCTAGTGCGTTAAGCCACCAAAAGGAATCTTTTGAACGACAAAGTATGATATTAGCCGATGATTTAAAAGACCTAGTGAACCGTGACACGGTGACCGTGCATAGTACGTCTTTATTTAAGGATTCGCCAGTATTTGTTAATAGTTCGAAGAATTATCCTATATTAAAAGAACTGGTTCCACCAAATGAAGCCCTTTATTGGCCAAATCAGTTTTTATTTAGAACGTACACTGGTTTAAAAGTGAACATGGAGATCTTTGATATTAACGCGTTGAATAAAGAAGAAAGTGAGTTAATGAAATCTAATTATTACCATGACATTTATGTAAAAGATTCAGAAGTATTTGTTCATGTTAAATAATCTTGAAATAAAAGTAATATCAAGGTAATTGAAAGGCCAAGGTAGATACTGTAAAATAAAAATAGCTATTTCAGACTTAACTATTTCTTACAGACTGAATGAATTGATCGTTCAGTTCTATGAATGATTATTTGTTAGAAATGAAAGGCTAAAATAAGTTATAACCTTAGAGACTGTCTCCCCCAAGAGACAGTCTTATATATTGTTTAATAGATAATTACTTTACTAAAATAGGATAAATTAAATCAGAAATGTATACTTTGTAAGGAAAAAATCATAGCTGTTTTAGGATATTATTTGCTATTTTATGTATTTGCCAATTACAATGGTATTGTAAATAAATACATAAAGTAGCATTAGTAGGTTTGGGGGGATATAGATTTGGAAAATATTTTTGATTTAAACAAGGGATTATCAAGAAGAAGATATTGGTATTATCAGTGTATACTGTTTGTGTTTGGATTAGGGATAGAAACTTTTTCAATGTTTGTATACAAAAAGTCTCTGATTGAAAACAATTATTTAAAATATTTCGTGATAAATGGTCCATTTGATTTTTATAATTTTCTTAGGATCGTGTTCTTTATAATGATTATTATAGGTTTTCTGTTCCAAGCAAGAAGGTTTGTTGATATTGGGTGGTCGAAATTTGTAGCTTTACTAAGTCTGTTACCGTTAGTTGGTATTATCACAACAGGGATTTGTTTATTTAAAAAGGGAAAAGATAATAAAACAGATAGCAGTCAAGTTTCTTGATTGCTATCTGTTTTATTTATTAAGAGTATTGTCTATTAAATGAATGAAAAGAATTTGCATTGTAAGAAGCTTAAATTGCAGATGACTATGAAAGTTTATGGAATGATACTGCAGACCAAATTCCTTCATAATACAAGCTCCTTATTTTACTTTAGATAATATGAAATAAAGTTTATTTTAAATGATAATAATTTATCATTTCATTGATTTCACTTTGTCATTTTAAGTTATTATTTTATACTGAATTTGAGATAAGCGCTTTCTAAAATCTAATAGTAAAGGAGGAACGTTTGAAGAAAACAATATTAATAATCTTATGTTTCTTTTGTAGTTTACTATTGATTGGCTGTAGTAATGAGATTAATACTACAAAAAATTCTATTACAAAGGAACAAGCGATAGAGAATAAAAAAATTACAAAATATGAGAAAGAGGTGGAAAATTTTAACAAAGTTTCTAGCAAAGAATTACTAGTAGATAAAGGGAATGAAGGGAAATTTATATATGTTGGAAGAAAGACATGTAAGTATTGTCGTAAATTTGTACCAAAATTAATAAACGTATTTGAGCAGAAAAATATTGAATTAAACTACTTAGATACAGAAAGCCTATCTGAAGATTCAAAAAAACAAATCATTAATAAATACCAATTAGGGTTCCTTCATTAATATTTATTAACAAGGAAAACAAGACAGTACTTTATAACGAAGATGAAATTCGGTTAGATATTTGGGTAGAGAAACAATTAGAAAGTTAGGAGGATCAAGGAATGAAAAAACTAGTAATGTTTTTATTGGGCGTTGTCATGTTAGGGGCATTTGTTTATCCTGGAGTAGCATTTGCTGAGGTAGCAAATGATGAAAGTATAGCAGACCAAGAAATTACTCTTGATGATGTTGATTTTCCAGTGGATGGAGATTCGGGGCATGTTATACAACCTCGAGGTCGTGGAGAATGTCTTTCAGATGAACGCTTAGGAAGAGTACCTCCAGGATACTGCAGTAGTGGTAGAATCACAGTAAAAACAACTGCTGCACAGCGTAATTGTTTGGTTAATTTATATGGAAGTGCTGTACTTTCCACCCTTGGAGGAGGAGGAGTTGTTGTCTTATTAGGCGGCGCTGCTTTAGGATGGTGGAATAATTGTAGGTTTAAATAATTATGAAGAAAAATAATATTATTTTTTCTAAAAAAGGTGTACTGATTTTTTTCGTAGTGATGGTTTGGAACTTTATTACGCAAATCTATTTCCTTGGATTTAATTGGGATAAGCTTCTAGAAATATTCATTTCTACAATAATTCTTTTTATAGTATTAGGGTTGCTAGAAAATATTTATTACTACTTTAAAAGAAAGTAGTACACAAAAGAATCAACAAGGCATGCTTTGTTGATTCTTTTTTTTATTCCAATTTTATTAGGTATATAGTAGGATACTCAAGTTGGGAATACTTGATTTATTTAAACTTTGAGTATACTCAAAGTTTAAACTGACTAATACTTATCTTTGGGTATTTTATAGTATAAAATTTACATGTAAAATATTGAAATAAAAACAGGTTCAGAAACTTTAGTGTTTGAGCCTGTTTTATTTCTCTTTTCATGGCTTACTCATTAGCTTATTTTTTATTTGGTATATAGTTTGTCTAGTAATATTATAGTTTTTTGCTATTTTTGAAATAGCAACTCCATTCTTAATACAAGCACCTTCATCACTTTGGCATATGCAGTAGTAGAGTTTACTCCTACGACACTAGAAAAAGGGATATTGACACCAGATACAACAACTGTACTTAGAAGCAGAGCACTAATGACTTTGAAAATAAGTTCTTCTAAAACTTTCAAACGAACCCCTCATTTTGTGTTTAGTATCACATAAAAAGTAGTCTGCTATAAAAACGTTGTCAACTTATAACATAAACCTGCATTAAAAAGTCGTAGATACAACTTTTTAATGCAGGTTTGGTGAGTATAGAACAAGCTGGTAGTTATTTTGTTAGCTTCCTAATGAATTAAACAAGAGCCAACAAAGTATACCTGTTTGTACGTCTGCTTATTGAGTATTAACAGGGGTGTAGTGTGATGTTCAAGTTAGATATATTAAATAAGTTAATTAATGTGTCAATATTTATTGTTGTAAAATTTACATGTGAAATAATATTGGCAATCAATTAGTTTGTTGAATATTTTTGTAGTGCACCTGCAAATTGTTGATCTACATTGTCTTGAATATTTGCTTTATCTACAATTAGTTCAGATAACTTATCATAAATATTTTTATAAATAATTTTATGAACTCCATGTTGTAATATTTCTTCTGAAAATTCATCCATTTCAAATGTAGTGTTATCTGTAGGCAAAACAATTAAATGAATGAATTCGAAAATATCTTCTTTGGTGATTTCATCAATAGGAATCCATACTTCTTCTTTTAAAAAGAATCCTTTGTTATTTTCAATTTTCAAGTATTTCATAAGTTTCTCTCCTTGCTTTATAAGTTTGTTCGCCAGCTTCGAGACAGTTCAATTGTACTGATAAATTATTAATTGAATCACCATCAAAGGTGTACAATTTTTTATCTGTAGGATAACCATAATAGATTTTAAATTCAGGTTTATTACATACTAAAGTTCTTTTAGTATGTAAAATAAAATCGGGTTTTATAGAAGCACCTATTGTATTATTGTGAGTTGAAACAAAAACGGGAATGTGTTTAGAAATATCTTGTAAAACCGTATTTATTTTGTTATTTAAAAATATATTGTCAAAAGATGATTCAGGTTCATCAATGAGTAAAAGATCATATTTAAACGAATCTTCTATTTTTTTGAGAAAATTATATTCAGCTCGTTGTCCTCCAGAAACTGGATTCATGTCTTTGTTTAGTATCTCTACTTGTATTTTGACAAAGTATTTTACAAAGTCAGATGCTTCTAAAATATCTTTGTTTTTAAGAGCCTGTAAATACTTAAAGGGTTGCTCATAAAATTCGAATACTTCTGTAAATGAGGTTTTCTTTTTAATGATATTCAGCACTTCAGATGCTTTTTTAAAAGGTCTTTTTGATTTTCTTATTGTAAAATCATAAATTTCTGTTTCTTCTAATATTGATTCTTTTTGTAAGTTCTTAGTTACAGTATTAAATTTATCAATTATTAGTATATCTTTTGCAATATTAGAAAAATCTATATTAGCTACTCTTTGAATATTAGTTTTCAGTTGTAAAGCTCCTTGTATATCTAAAATCAGTGAATTTATTTTTTCTTTGATGATATTATTTAAATATATTGTTTTATATTCTTTAATTAGACGCTTTAAAAGATTAATTAATGTATTTTGTGGTAATTCTTGAAAAATTATATCGGAGTATTCTTTATTATCAATAATCATTTGAACAGATTTTATTAATTCACTAAGTGAGTCTAGATTTTTAGGTCTATATAACGTTTCTGAGAATAATTTTGCTTTAGCAAACGAATCTTTTTTTTCTGTATTTTCAGCATGTTGTTTTAATGAGCTAAGATATTTATTAATATCAGCTTCTAAGTTTTTTTGATCAATAGGTATAACAAGTGCTAAAATGTCTTTAAATTCTTTGAGAAATTTTTCTGTTAGTAGACTTTCATCTCTTAGTAGTTGTCTATTAAAGATTTCTATTGATTCTTCATCGTTTCGTTCTACTAATTCAAATTGTCTAATATATTTAGCGTTATTAGTTGAGTTATATATATCATTTAATAGATAGGTTTTTCCAGATGAACGTTCACCTATCAAAACATTTAAACCTGTAGATGCTATAACTTTTTCTGTTAAATTAAACAAATTCTTTCCTTCTTTTAAAGATAGCGATACCTTTGATTTATCAGATAAAGCATATTTTAAAGAGGATAAGGTTATTTCAGATATATTAACATAGGTTTGTTGCATACTGAAGTTTATTAGTTCTTCAGATATACGTTGATCGCTAAAAAATACTGGTACAAGATCTTCTTTTTTATTTAATAGTTCCACAAACTTTCTTGCAGAACTGGTTTCACCAACAGTAATATTAGAGTATTTAGATAACTCTGTAATTATAGAATTCGATATTCTAGGTGATTTCATGTAATGTGGAATCAATAAATATTTCTTCAATTCTTGTTTTGAAAAAACATTATAAAACTCTTCTAAGGTTAAAGTTGAGTTTTGAGTTTTAATATATGCCTCTAAATTTTTACATTTTTCAGATAAATCTTGGATACTTGATATAGTATTATCAGCTATTACAAGTATATGACCATTTTCGAGATCAATTTCAACGCCGGGGAAAACATCAATATCTAATTCTTGTTGAATTTGATGAAATTGTTCAATGTTAAAAATATTATGATTGGTAATGGCTATAGCATCGAGTTTTCTGATAGATACGTATTCTTTTAATTTTTTTATTGAAAATACAAATTTTTTAGAATCGCTAATTGTATGGATAGTATGGATATGCAAATCTATTTTTTTCAAAATATTTTTCTCCTTTCAGTTAAAAATGTTTTTCTGATGTAGTTATCTAAATTTAGTATGAAAATAATGTTTTGATAGTTCTCAATAAAATATTTTCCCTAAAAAAACTAATTAGCAATTATATTTTAACAACAAGCAGGAGTGAATAATTCTTTAAAAAGTTGAATAAAATCGTTTTGTTTGAAAAAATATGTACGTAAAATTATAGTTGAAAAATCATTATAAAATAAGTGAAGGAAAAGTTTTGAAAAGTAACAAAAATTAGAAAAAGAGGAACAAATACCGGATGTAAGGATATATGAATAGCAGGAATACGTAATAAATTTGAAAAGAGGGAACTATTTTTTTTAGAAAATAGTTCCCTCTTTTCTTTAGTTATGTTGCTTGTTTTCAAATGAAGCAAATAATTTTATGCATTTATAAGTAGGTTGTCAATGCTTATTTTTCAAAAGAGAAGTTTACAAAAGACTATCTTTTTTAGAATCACAGGTTGCTTTCTTGTCTTAAGATACAAACGAAACATCGAATAATGATTTATTTGATGAATAAAAATAAGAAGTGAGGAGAATTACCATGAAAAGTATTCGATTACTTGGAGCTACTTTATTAGCTTCCACAACATTGCTAGGAGCAGCGAGTGTCTTTGCGGAGGTGTCACAACCAGCAGAAGGAATGCCAAATACTGCTCAAACACCAATTAACGCTGTATTAACAGTCAATGAACATCCGAACAAACCAACACCTCCAACTGATCCAGGTCAAGGTGGTGGGGATCAAGAAACAGAGATTGATGGATTATTTGGTATTGCTTATGCGCCTAAAACATTAAATGTAACGGATGAATTAACAGATGGAACAAAGGAACAAGAATTAGATTTGGCCCATGAGAATAAAACAGCATATAACGTAGGGGTACAAGATAAAACACGTGTGAAAGATCGGAACTGGACTTTATCAGCTCGATTATCTTGGGTCGACGATGACAATAACTATATGGTAGGAACGACAATTAAGGCAAGTGAAGGAAATGTAAAACTAAATACTTCAGGAAAGTTAACGGAAGTAAGTGGCCAAGAAGTTAATCTGGCATCAAATGCAGAGAATGTAACAATCGGTCAAGATTCTTCAGTAGACTTGATGAAAGCTAGTGTAGGAAAAACAGTGAATGGTGTTTATAACTATCAGTTTAAGCATCCAAAATTAGTGATTCCAAATCCAAGTAAAGTACCTGCAGGAAATTATTCAGGAAATATTACATGGACATTATCTGATGTAGTGATGTAAGAGAGAGGTAAAAGGAGAGTTCCCGTACTTGAGAGGTCAATATTCTATTATCAAGCTTTTCATATCTATCCAATTCTAATAAAGAAGAAAATGTAGAATATTGACTTCCTAGGTGCGAGAATCTTTTATTGTTTATACTGTAAGATATCAAAACAATTCTAGTTTAGTAGGAGATTGTTTGTGATTTTGACGAAAAAAAGAGCGAATTCGCTCTGAAAGTAAAAAATAATTTTTTACATTTACATACTAAATTATAAAAATTTTTTTAAGAAAAATCAACGGCTTTTTAGTTGAAAAAGTAAAAAAAAGATATGCTAAAATTTTGGTACACGACGTTTTTATTCTTTGAGAAGAACTAGGGAGTTGCTACTACGTCTACGGATGAAGGAAAAAAGTAAAATTTTTTAACTCCTTTAATCCTAGTTTTTTCTAAAAAATGAAACAACTACTCACAAATAATTTATTACACAAAAGAGCTAGGAATTTATCAGATATTCTTAGCTCTTTTTGTGTTTCGGTGTTAGTGAAGGAGAAACATAGAAAAATTGTTTTTTAGGAAACTCAAATTCTTTTTTTTTTTTTTTTGAATCATTTTCTAATAAGGATATTATAATCGGACCTGAAGTTTTTTTGTATTATTTAATTGAACAAAATAAAATGTTCAAGGTCATTCCAAAATATAGATTTTGATTATGGATACTTTTTAGCAAAGGAGTTTGTGTTTAATGAAATGTAAAAACTATTTTTTATTAATCAGTCTTATTGTTGTAAATACGATACTTCCAGTATCTGTCAGGGCTATTGAAAATGAAACGTTGTCTATTGATTTTTCAGATAACCAAAATCCAATAGTTAATTCAGATTCAGCGCCTATTTTATCAAGTACAGAAATACTCACTACTCCTTCAACTAATTCTTCTGAGTCTAGCAAACAGTTAGAAGTGTCTTCGAGTGAAGAAAGTATAGAAATGGAACAAACAACGGATACTGGAACGATTCAATCAGAGACTACTTCTAGTACGGTGAATGAAGAGAGCGTTTCTAAAGAAGTTAACACAAATAGCGAAAAAGCAGTGGATTGGGAAACAGAAGATAAAGGGACATACATTTTATTGAAAAGATATACTGGATCAGCTACAGATTTAGTTGTTCCAAATGAGATTAGTGGAAAGCCGACTAAACTGCTTGATATTGATGAAAATGTGATTCCTAATTTACAAAATCTAACCAGTTTTATTGTAAAACAAAATCAGAATGGTCAAAAAGTAGGGTTAGAAACAACGGATCTTGCTCGCGCATTTTCTATTAAGCAAAACAAAATAAAAACAATTAATTTAAGTGGTCTAGATACAAGTAATGTAATTAGTATGAATAGCATGTTTACTAATTGCGACGCTTTAACAAATTTAGATTTAGGAGATAGTTTTGACACAAGTAATGTGACTAATATGGAAGTTATGTTTGCTGGTTGCGTGTCTTTAAAAGAATTAAGCTTAGGAAATAAATTTGATACAAGTCAAGTAACTAATATGTATGCCATGTTTGATTTATGTACAGGTTTAACGAGTTTAAACTTAGGAGATAAATTTAATACAAGTAATGTGACTAATATGGAAGTTATGTTTGCTGGTTGTATGTCTTTAAAAAAATTAGACTTAGGGAATAAATTTGATACAAGTCAAGTAACTAATATGCTTGAAATGTTTTTTTTATGTACAAGTTTAATGAGTTTAAACTTAGGAGATAAATTTAACACAAGTAATGCAATTAAAATGGATCGTATGTTTTCTAATTGTATGTCTTTAAAAAAAATAGATTTAGGAGAAAAATTCAATGTAAATAAAAAGAACGTGTCAAATCTGTTTTATGTGCCATATTCTGTTCCGTTATTAGTAATTACCAAAGATTCTCAATTACTAAATAGCTATAATTATTCTGCTGACAATCGAGTGTCTACTTCCAAACCTTATTTAAATGCTAATGGAGGCTTTTTTGAAGATTCTCAACCTACCAAAAACTATTTTACTAAAGTCGCAAACACACCAGAGTATTGTTCATTAGAAAATGTGCAAAATTTTTTGAATAAAAATAAACCTACAAAAGAAAATTATCGTTTTAAACAATGGGAAACAAATCCAAAAGAACCAACCAATTTAGAAGAATTACTTAATACAACCTATACAGCTACTTGGTAAGACGATTCGATAATTGATTCAAACATTCCTTCACAGGATCAAGATAATGTTGTTACACGTCCTTTAACTGCTTATGGGATTGCTTATGTACCAAAACAATTTACCTTTACTTCAACTCCACTCAATGATTATGGAGAACAAATAATTCCATTTACAAAAATAGAGAGTTTCCATATTGGAATAAGAGACGTTCGAAATACCACAAGTTCTTGGACCTTAAGTGCTCAATTAGAGTGGACAGAACAAACACTTCCTGGAGCGGAAATACTCACTACTAATGCTACAGGTGTTGTTAAAAAGAATACGAATAATGGTGTTGATAATTTTGACGCCAGCAAAGATTTTACTGATTGTCCAACTAGCGAAGTAATTGGACAAAGAAATGTTACTATACAAAGTAATTCTCCTACACCTATTCTGATGGCACCGTCAGGTACACATAATGCGGTATATGACTATGATTTAGGCAATGTCGCTTTGCGTATTTCTGAAACAAGACAAATTGAACCTGCGGCTTATCACGGAAACATTCACTGGTTCTTAAACAATACGCTATAAATAACGATACAAAAAAGCATTAGGTAAATAAAACCTAGAGCTTTTTTGAGCATGTTGGAAAGAAATAGTATGTGCCTTCAGTAAAAAGGCAGTGTTTTTAATAAAAAAAGTATATAAAAATACCCAGAAGAAGGCAAGTTTTTCATGGAAACGGATTGTATAATGTACGAAAAAATGGTTGAAAAAAAGAGGAGCAGTATGTTAATATTTACTTACAGAGAAAGCATGCCTTTAAAAATAATGCAAATAATTTTTCGGAAAAGAATCAGGTCATCCTGGTTCTTTTTTCGTTTTTAGATAAAAAAAGAGCGCTTCAAATTACTATTGAAACGCTCTTTATAAGTTTGTCCCCGCTCCTAAGAAGCTAACATTCCATTTATGTTAATTGGATAGAAAATGAAAAGCTTGATAAAAAGAATATTAACTTCTTGGGAACGGGGACACTCTTTTTATGAAACAAAAATTGTAAGAGAAATTATGCTCCTAAGGCATTAGATAAGTTCCAAACAATGTTTCCAGAGTATGCGCCAGCGGCTACATTTTCGGAGTTTGGAATCATTAATTTAGGTGCTTTGAATTGATAGTTGTAGACACCGTTGACTGTTTTACCAGCATTAGCTTTCATCAATTCAACTTGAGAGTTTTGTGAAATGGTTAAGTCAGTTGCAGAATCTCCGATAGTAACTTCATCTTCAGTCACTGGAGTCAATGCACCTTTAGTGTTTAATTTTACATTTCCTTCAGTAGCAGTAATTGTTGATCCAGCCATGTAGTTATTGTCATCGCCATCCCAAACTAATTGAGCTTTTAAAATCCACGCACGATCTTTGGCACGTGTTTTATCTTGTACCCCTACGTTAAATTTATTTTCAGTAGCTTTGTTGTTTGTTAAATCAATTGTTGATGATCCTTTTTCATTTAATTCACCACGTCCAGATAACGCACCTGGGGCATAAGCAATACCGAATAGACCAGTAATTTCTGTTCCTTCGTCTCCGCCACCTTCACCTGGATCAGTTGGAGGTGTTGGTTTGTTCGGATGTTCATTGACTGTTAATACAGCGTTAATTGGTGTTTGAGCAGTATTTGGCATTCCTTCTGCTGGTTGTGACACCTCCGCAAAGACACTCGCTGCTCCTAGCAATGTTGTGGAAGCTAATAAAGTAGCTCCAAGTAATCGAATACTTTTCATTCTAAATTCGCTCCTTTAAAAATTTATTTTTTAGAACGATTGAAGTATAACAGGAAGAGCAAGAGATATTTTCTTAAAAAAGTGTGAAAATTATCCCCCTTTTTTTTTTTTTTTTTCTTGACATTTCGGCTGATATGTGATAAAAAATGAAGGTTTTTGGATAAGATATAAAAATAAAACAATGCAGTAAAGAAGTTGAATGAAAAAAATAGATTGAAATTTTTTATGACAACTTGTTTCTTTTTTTCTCGCAAGTCTGTTTTTTTCTTATTAGTGTATTGTACAAAACTAAAACTAACAAAAAGGAGTTGGCAATAAAGCCACTCCTTTTTGTTAGTTTGTTTATTCGTTGTTTTAAAATAGTCAGTTGTTTTCCGCCAATTGACTAAATCGATAGATTTGTATAGAAGTATATTGTGCTTCCTACACGACGTTTATACCATGAACGTATTTAAGAATCAATAGTATAAATTATAAAAAATAGTAACTAGAAGAAAAGTTATAAAATAAAAAGTACAAAATAATAAATGAAAAGTAGAGACAAATTAGTTTTTGTAGCCGTAATTAAAATTTTTTTGAGAGCGAATAGCTAGATAGAAATACTTAATAATAGATGATTTTTAATAAAAGTCAATATATTTTTTTGAAATAAAAAATACGGTAGAAAAATATTATCGATAGTTATTTTGTATAAAATGTAGGTAGAATAACTATGAAAATTCGTATATAAGAGATATAGAAGGAATGGGAGAGATTAAAGGTGTTGGAAAGTTGTTCAAATGCAATCTTGATGGTATTTAAGGTGATTGGTATAGGTTTGCTAGGTATTCTAATTGCTATATTGATTAGTCAATATAGAAGAAAATAAAGAAATTTTATTAGTAAGAGGTAAAATAGCATTTTGCTTTAAGAAATAAAAAAAGAAAGATACTGGAGGAAGAACAATGAAAAAAACGAGTAAAGTATTGTCTGGCTTGTTAATTTTTAGCCAAGTATTTAGTTACACCCCTATTGTTTTGGCCAATGAGCCTTCGCTGTCCGAAACTCTTTCTTCGGAGTCTTCGACAGTAAAAGAAGAAAATGAAAATAAATCAGAAGAAACGCATGATTCTACGCAAGAGACACCGGTAGAAGTTCCGTCTACAGATTCTTCAACAACAGATGAATATCCAGAAGAATCAACGACACCAGATTCTGGAACAACAGAAACAGTTCCCGCAGAATCAGAACAAAAACCAGAAGAAAGTAAACCGATTGAAGAATCCAAACCGAATCCTTCTGATTTGCAACAACCGCAAGAATCAACAGAAACGACGAATTCCCAACAAGCTGCTGATCCATTGGGGACAGAGGCAAGTGAAGAGAAGCAACCAGAGCCTTCTGTAGTAAATGAGGGACAAGTATCGCCGTTTCCAATTCAAGAATTAGTACCAGAAAGTACGCCTTCTTCTGATGGAACGATTCTTTTTGAAAAAAACGAAAGTGTGGAACAATTTATTCAAAAGATTGGCGAAGAGGCAAGAAAAATTGGACAAGAGAATGAGTTGTATGCGTCCGTCATGATTGCGCAAGCAATCTTAGAATCTGCGAGTGGGCAAAGTGTATTAGCGCAAGCACCAAATTATAATTTATTTGGGATTAAAGGAACACATAACGGCAGAGGTGTTTCTTTTGTAACACAAGAAGATTTAGGGAATGGGACACTTTATACGACTCAAGCAACATTTAAACAATATCAGAGTTATGAAGAGAGTCTGAAAGACTACGCTAAACTTTTAAAAGAAGGTTTCGGAGGAGATAGCGCTTATTATGAAGGTGTCTGGAAAAGTAAAGCGAAAACATGCCAAGAAGCAACACATTATTTAACAGGGCGTTATGCGACAGATAGTCAATATGATGAAAAATTAAATGGTTTAATTGAGACATACGATTTAACGATGTATGATTATCCAAAAGCAACGGTAGAAATGACAGAATCTAATTTTCCAGCTTATAACGGAGAAAATTATGATTTATTGAATAGTTATGCATGGGGAAATTGTACGCAGTATGTTTATAATCGAATTACTCAATTAGGTAAACACATTGATTTAACGATGGGAAATGGGAAAGATTGGGGAACGACAGGACAAGCCCGTGGCTATGAAGTCAGCCGTACGCCTAAAGCAGGGACAGCTGTTTCTTTCCCTGCAGGCGTGTTAGGTGCAGATTCTGTGTATGGTCATGTGGCCTTTGTAGAGAAAGTGAATCAAGATGGTTCCATTTACATTTCAGAAATGAATGTACAAGGGTTAAACGTCGTGTCTACTCGTACGATTGCGGCAAATCAAACAAGCTTATTGAGTTATATTACGCCTAAATAAGTAAAAAGCAAAGCAGAGGAACGAATCTGCTTTGCTTTTATTTTTTAGAAAGTATCAACCAACTAACTAAGTTAATTTTTTTTAATGAAAAATGACTAAAAAACAACGGTGTACGTTTTAAATTTTGGGTAAATAATAATCACTGAAGGAACAAAAAATAGAAAGCGAGGCTAGTATATTTATTGGATTTATAGAAATAAACAGTGTTACTACGAGAAAATGGTCTAAGTTTATATAGATTTAATGAGTTTTAGCAAATTTTTTTGTTTATGAATGTTTGTAAAAATAAATTATTTTACTCTAAATGTGTGATTTGTCAATATTTATTTTTAAAAATACGCATATAAAGATATCCTTTTTCTTGTAATCAGGAGTAAAGATTTTCATATAAGATGTGACCGTAAGGTTAAGTGATAAAAATCACTTGACTAAAAAAATATTTTATTTGAAAG
>OGSC01000127.1_pt1 | contig 72869 bp, 57 predicted proteins | sample 1573751 | NCBI WGS metagenome assembly OGSC01 (sample SAMN03295840, study PRJEB24534) | human gut metagenome | isolation source: fecal sample 8 from infant 5 | host: Homo sapiens | place: USA: Pittsburgh, PA | collected 2014-07
AATTATAATTAATATATATAAAATAAAAAGGTAAAATTAACAAAAGATTAATAAAATTTTATATATTCAGGCAAAAAAGAAGGGAAAAAAAATGATTTGTAGAATTTATTCATTGCTAGATAAATTACCAATTATATCATAGGAGGGGAATTTAATGAAAAAGAAAAAGATAATAGCGCTGTTAGCTACTGCGGTTATGGCAGTTTCATTATTTGCTGGTTGTGGGAGTAAAGATAGTGCTGGGGAACAATCAGCAGAAAAGAAAGAAAAGGTAAAAATAGGCCTTTCTACAGATGAAGGAGGATTAAATGATAAATCCTTTAATCAATCTGCAGATGCAGGAGTTAAAAAAGCACAAAAAGAGCTTAATGTAGATTATAAGCCAATTGAATCAAAACAAAAGGAAGACTACGAATCAAACTTAGAAGCTCTCGTAAATGATGGATCAAGTTTAACATTTGGTATAGGATATCAAATGGAAACAGCTATGACAAATGTTGCAAAAAAATATCCTGACAAAAACTTTGCTATAGTTGATACTGATAAAGTAAAACAGCCAAATGTTCAATGTTTAACATTTAAAGATAATGAAGGTTCTTTTTTAATGGGTGTTATAGCAGGAAAAATGACAAAAACAAATAAAGTTGGATTTATAGGTGGAAAAGATTCTGCAGCTATAAATAAGTTTGAAGTTGGTTTTATAGCTGGTGTTAAATCAGTTAATCCAGAAGCAGCAAAGGGATTAATAGGAACAAAGGATAAACCAGGTTCAATGGTAAAATATGCAGACAGTTTTGCCGATACAAATAAAGGATATGAATTAGGAAAATCATTATATGGCGCAGGTTGTGATGTTGTATATCATGCAGCTGGTGGAGTTGGAATAGGATTATTTAAAGCAGCAAAAGAATTAAATAAACCAGATAAAAGAATATGGGCTATAGGTGTTGATGAAGACCAAGCAGCTAAAGTGCCAGAATATGCAGATATAATACTATCAAGTATGATAAAAAGAGTTGATGCTGCAACTTTTAATGCAACAAAAGAAGTTGTAGATGGTACATTTAAAGGTGGAAAACATATAGAATTAGGCTTAAAAGAAGATGGTGTGGGTATAGCACCTACATCTAACAAAAATACTACAAAAGATGTTCTAGACTTAGTAGAAAAATATAAAACAGCTATAAAAGAAGGCAAAATAAAAGTTCCAGCTACAAGAGAAGAATTAGTTAAATTTACTCCAACAGAAATCAAATAATTTATATAAGTAATATTAGAAAATATAATGTTATAAAAGCTAGATGTACTCAACATCTAGCTTTTATAAACTATATATATTATAATTTTAGCTAGGGAACGTTTACAAATTTAAGAGTATAAAAAATACATGGAGGGAGGCATCTAGTCTAGAAGGTATATAAACTTACGACTAGAAAAGAATGAATGGAAAAAGTAATTGAGATGAAAGGAATAACTAAAGTTTTTCCTGGAACTATAGCTAATGATGATGTTAACTTTGATTTGAATAAAAGTGAAACTCATGTATTGTTAGGTGAAAATGGTGCAGGAAAAACCACCCTTATGAATGTATTATATGGATTATATCAGCCAGAAAAAGGCGAAATATTTGTTAATGGTGAAAAAGTTAATATATTAGGACCTAATGATGCTATTAAACAAGGAATAGGTATGGTGCACCAGCACTTTATGCTAGTTCATAATTTTACTGTAGCAGAAAATATAGTACTTGGAACAGAACCTAGAAAAGGGTTTAAGTTAGATATAAGTAAAGCCATAAAAGATGTAGAAGAAATATCAAAAAAATATGGCTTTTCAATAGATCCTAAATCTATTATAGAGGATATATCAGTAGGACAACAACAAAAAGTAGAGATATTAAAAGCATTATACAGAGGAGCTGAAATACTTATATTAGATGAACCTACAGCGGTTTTAACACCGCAGGAAATTGATGAATTGGGTATAATTATTGATAATTTAAAAAAGCAAGGAAAATCTATTATACTTATAACACATAAATTAAAAGAAGTTATGAAAATGAGTGATAGAGTTACAATAATAAGAAGAGGTAAAGTTACAGGTTCCGTTAATACAAAGGAAACTAATATAGATGAGTTGGCAGAACTCATGGTAGGAAGAAAAGTTAATCTTCAAATGGATAAAAAATCTCAAAATCTAGGAAAGGAAATATTAAAGGTAGAAAATCTTAGAGCTAAGGATAAAAGAGGTGTTAATGTATTAAAGGAAGTTAATCTTTCTGTAAGGCAAGGAGAAATTGTTGGTATAGCTGGAGTAGATGGCAACGGACAAAGCGAATTTATAGAAGTTTTAACAGGTCTTAGGAAGGCTGATGGAGGAAGTATAAATCTTAATGGAGAAGAAATACTTAATAAATCATCAAGACAAATAATAGATAAAGGTGTAGGCCATATTCCTGAAGATAGACACAAGAGAGGGTTGATACTTAAATATTCACTTTATGAAAATTCTGTTTTAGGAAAACATCATAAAATACCTTTTAGTAAAGGTATAGTTATGGATTATAAAGCCATAAGGAAACATTGTAATACACTTATAGAAGAGTTTGATATAAGAACCCCAAATGATGAAGTTAATGCAGCTGCATTATCCGGGGGTAATCAACAAAAACTTATAGCAGCTAGAGAAATATCTAAGGATCCAGATTTGTTAATAGCATCTCAACCTACTAGAGGATTGGATGTTGGTGCTATAGAATATATTCATAAGAGATTGGTAGCAGAAAGGGATAATGGTAAAGCTGTTTTATTAGTTTCGTTAGAATTAGATGAAATATTATCTTTATCCGATAGAATTGCTGTTATGTACGATGGTAAAATAATAGAAATATTAGATAGAAAAGATGCCACAGAACAAAAACTAGGTGTATTAATGGCTGGGGGAAAATTAGAAGATAATAAGAAAGAGGTGAAATAAGGTGAGTGACAATAACAAGAAAAGAACAATAAGTAATGGTCTCATAAACGTTCTAAAGTCTTTAGCATTTCCACTTGGTGCAATTGTAATTTCTATACTTGTATCCGTATTCTTTGTTATGTGGGCAAAGGGATATTCAATAACTCAATATTTTTCAGCTTTTAGTGATCTTTTCACTACTATATGGCAAGGAAGCTTTGGAGATAAAAGAAAAACTCTTGAAACAATGATATATGTCACCCCTTTAATATTTACAGGAGTAGCTAATGCTATAGCCTTTAGATGTGGATTATTTAATATAGGGGTTGAAGGACAGTTTATAGTAGGAATGATATCTGCAGCAATACTAGGACTTATTCCAGGATTGAATCCAGTTGTACATGGGATATTAATAATATTAGGTGGAATAGTAGCTGGTTCTATTTGGGCAGGAATACCAGGATATTTAAAAGCTAAGATAGGAACAAATGAAGTTATAAACACAATAATGATGAATTATCTAGGATTATATTTGGGAAATTATATAATATTAAGATCTAGATTTGCGGTTAAAAGTTCAGCTAGTACGCCTATAATTCAAAAAAGTGCTCAATTATTAAGGTTTAGTAATATGAGTAGAGCTAGTATAAGTTTAATAATAGGAATAGTGTTTGCTATATTTATATATTGGCTTTTATGGAAAACTACCATAGGATATGAAATAAGAGCAGTTGGATTTAATCCATCTGGAGCTGAGTATGGCGGGATTAATATAGCTAAAAATACAATTTTAGCTATGGTTTTATCAGGAGCTATTGCGGGTATAGGTGGAGCTACCCATGTAGCAGGTGTTATGCATCAAGCACAAGATATGATGGTATTACCTGGATTCGGATTCGATGGTATAGCCGTTGCACTACTTGCCAAAAATAACCCTATAGGGTGTATAGCTTCTGCTATATTATTTGGAGCATTAAACAGTAGTTCTAAGATGCTTCAACTTAATGGCATACCAAAACAAATAGTTTATCTTGTTCAATCAATAATAATAATATTTGTAGCAACTGATTATATAGTAAAATATTTCTCAGAGAAAAAGAATAGGAAGGTGTTAATCAATGGATAGCTTAATCATAATAGGATTAGTAACAGCCACATTAAGGACAGCCACACCTTTAGTTTTCGCAGGACTCGGAGGAGTATTCTCAGAAAGAGCTGGTGTAGTTAATATAGGACTAGAAGGAATGATGGTCATGGGCGCTTTCTTTTCAGTATATGGTACATATTTAACAGGAAGCCCTTTAATTGGTATATTATTTGCAATAGTAGCAGGAGCTTTGATTGCATTGTTACATGCATTTTTAAGTATATCCTTAAAAGCAGATCAGGTTATATCAGGTACAGCAATAAATTTATTTTCATCTGCATTAGCTAGCTTCTTAATTTTTAAAATTTTTAAAAAGGGTGGGCAAACAGATATAGTTAAAGCATTAGCTTACAATGTACCGCCCTCAGCAAAATCAATACCTATAATAGGACCTATATTATCAGGAATAAATTGGTTTGTGATCATTGCTTTAATACTTGTTGTTATATCTCATTATGTTTTATTTAAAACTCCAGTTGGATTAAGAATCAGAGCAGTAGGTGAACATCCTAAAGCAGCAGATACTTTAGGAATAAATGTTTATAAAGTTAGATATCTATGTGTTATGTTATCAGGAGCTTTAGCAGGGCTTGGAGGAGCAGCATTAATAGGTATAACCCCTGTTTATAGAGAAGGAATGGTTGCAGGTCGTGGATTTATTGCCTTAGCAGCTATGATATTTGGTAATTGGAAACCTTTTGGAACTATGTTTGCTTGTTTATTATTTGCTTTTGGAGGTTCTTTCGAAATATTTGCTCAAGGTTTTAGTTGGAATTTGCCATCTGAATTTTATTCAAGCATACCATATATATTAACAATGTTAGCATTAGCAGGATTTGTAGGTAAAACTACAGCACCAGCTGCAGACGGACAGCCATATGAGAAAAATAGTAGATAATTTAATGGAGTTAGAAGTAAGCTTCTAACTCTGTTTTTATTTTTTGAATAAAAATAAATATTTTTGAAACAATATAGTGTTAGATATTATGTTAATAAAAAGGAGTATACAATGAAAAATTTTGGGATTAAGGTTAGTATAAGTTTGATTTTATTATTGTGTGTATCAAGTAGTTATGTATATGCTTTTAATGAAGAATCAAAAGTAGATAATAATTCAGAAGAAAATAAGATAATATATTTAACTTTTGATGATGGACCTAGTATAAGCACTAACAAAGTATTAGATGTATTAAATGAATACAATGTTAAAGCAACATTTTTTCTTATAGGAAATCAAATTAAAGGTGAGGAAAATGTTGTAAAAAGAACACAAGATGAAGGTCATAGTATAGGATTACATACGTATACTCATGATTTTAAAAAAATATATTCTAATAATCAGGCTTTTATAGATGAAATGTTAAAATGTCAGGAAGAAATCTATAAAGTAACTGGTACTAAGCCTAATATAATTAGATTTCCAGGTGGTAGCGTAAAAAGATTAAATAAAGGATTTAAAAAGGAATTAGAGGAAAAAGATTTTAAAGTATATGATTGGAATGTAGATTCTCAAGATGGCATAAAACCAAAGATGTCACCTAATAATATATTTAAAAAAGCTACTAAAAGTAATGTTAAAAATGAACCTATAATATTACTTATGCATTGTGATTATATGCAAAACAATACTTGTAAGGCCTTGCCAGGTATAATAAAATTCTATAAAAATAAAGGTTATGAATTTAAGACCATTAATAATGAAACACCAGAATGCTATTTCCCATTAAGAAAATAAATAATTATAAGTAAAAGAGAGACCATTTTATATTTAATAATGGGCTCTTTTTATATTGGCTTTTATATACTAATATAAAAGCTAAATTAATTAATATTAGAGCTATAAGTATTTTTAATTCTTAAGTCTGATGTAGTAAAATTTTTTTTATGATATAATTAAAATGAAAGGGGGGTGTAGGAATTTATGAATATGAATTTTGGCTTATCCTTAACACAGGAACAAAAGTTAATAATGACACAACAAATGCAGCTGTCTATTAAGCTTCTTCAGATGTCTACCTATGAGTTACAACAATATGTTGAAAAGGAAGTTCAAGAAAATCCTGTTTTAGATTCTCAGAATATTCATAAAGAAGATAAGGGTATAGAGGATATAAACTATAAAAAATTAATCAAACATTTAGAGGATAATGGAAATGAATATGGTAGTTATAGTAACTACAATAAAGAAGAAGAAACCTCACCTTTTAATTTTATATCTAATGAAAAATCATTAAAAGAATACTTACAAGAGCAAATTATAGAATTAAATGAAAACAAATACATAAAGTCCATATGCATATACATAATAGAAAACATAGACGATAAAGGGTATTTATCTGTAAACGATGAGGAAATATCTGAGGAATTAAAAGTACCATTAGATTCAATAAAAGAAGCCATAGATATAGTACAGTCATTAGAACCAGATGGTATAGGTGCTAGGAATTTAAAAGAATGTTTAAAGATACAATTAAAAAAGAAATCCATAAATAATAGCAAGATATGTGAAATTATAGACAATTATCTTCCTTTAGTAGCAGAGAATAGATATAACGTTATATCTAAAAAACTTGGTATATCAATAAAAAAGGCTCAGGAATATGGAGATGTTATAAAAACTCTTCAGCCTAAGCCCTCAAGAGGATTTTATACTGGTGATGAAGTAAAATACATAGTTCCAGATGCATATATAAAAAAAATAGATAACGAATACTATATAATTATGAATGAGGAACTATTACCTAAGTTAACAGTAAATAATTTATATAAAGAGATAGTTTTAAATGATACGGATGAAAATGCAGTAGAATTTGTAAAAGAAAAATTAAATAGTGCTATTTTTTTAATTAAAAGTATAGAAAATAGAAAATCTACAATTTATAGAGTATTAGAAAAAATTTTAGAAATACAAAGGGATTATTTTGATTTTGGAATTGAGTTTTTAAAACCAATGACTTTAAGGGAGATAGCTGATAGTTTAGGTATGCATGAGTCTACTATAAGTAGAGCTATAAGAGATAAATATATAAATACTAATAGAGGCACCATACTTATAAAAGATTTATTTACCACAGGAATTACTGCTAATAATAGTACAGGAGAAGATATTTCTGTAGAATTTATAAAAAAAGAAATAAAAGAATTAATAGATAAAGAAGATAAGAAAAAGCCTATATCTGATCAAATAATATGTAATATATTAAATAATAAGGGTATACAAATATCCAGAAGAACTGTGGCTAAATACAGAGAAGAGCTAGGTATACAATCTTCAAAATGTAGAAAGCGTTTTTAAAAGCATGAGTTATAGATTATCATGCTTTTTTTATTTAAATATTAAGTGATTCTTAGATTTTTAGGCGGAGTTTGCTTAGAATAGCTTATCTAGTGATTGTCATTGATAGTATAAAGATTTTGAATAATCGAAGCTTTACAATTCTATATTATTTTGCTAGAAGATAGGATAGTATAAATACTATCAATGGAATAAATTAAATTTGGTGAATTATGTAAAGATGTAAAATTAAAGATATAGAATTAAAAATACTGTTCGGGGGAAAAATAAATTTGAATTTTTAGAAATAATATTGAAATTAAAAAAAATTTTTGAAAAATTTTAAAAAAACCCTTTAAAAGTAGGAAAGATTATCTTATAATATAAGTGGGACATAAAAAAGATACAAGGGACTTAAAAAGTCCAAGGGTTTAATAGAAGCTGAGGAGTGTTCACAATGGAAGGTATTCTAAAGTTGCAGCAAAAGATAGTTCCGGAAATGTTAAAGTTATTAGAAAAAAGATATAACATATTAAGGACTATTTACTATAAACAGCCTATAGGAAGAAGAGTTTTAGCAAATGATTTAGAAATAGGTGAAAGAATAGTAAGGACAGAAATTAATTTTCTAAAAAGTCAAAGCTTAATAGATATTAATTCTTCAGGTATGACTGTAACAAAAGAAGGGGAAGAAATAATAGATAAGTTAAAATCCTTTATACATGAAGTAAAGGGATTAAAAGAAATAGAAAATACAATTAAAAATAAATTAGAAATATTTCAAGTTATAATTGTTCCAGGAAATTTAGATGAGGATATAACAGTTAAAAATGAATTAGGAAAAGCTGCAGCTAATTATTTGAAAAATATAGTACAAGATAAAGATATAATAGCATTAACTGGTGGCAGTACTGTAAAAGAAGTTGTAGATAATATGCCAAAAATAAATACCTTAAAGGATGCAGTTGTAGTTCCAGCAAGAGGTGGCATAGGAAGAGATGTAGAATTACAGGCTAATACTTTAGTTGCAAATTTAGCTTCTAAAATTAATGCTAATTATAAATTGATGCATGTACAGGATAACCTTAGCGAGGCAGCATTAAAAGCTGTTATGGAAGAAAAATCAATAAAAGAAGTATTAGATATGATACACAAAGTTAATATACTAATACATGGCATAGGAATAGCTGAAGTAATGGCTACTAGAAGAGGAATTGCATCAGAAGAGATAGCATATATAGAAGAAAAAAAAGCTGTAGCAGAAGCTTTTGGATATTACTTTGATATGAAAGGTAATGTAGTACATTCAAGCCCAACTATAGGAATAAAAAGAGAAAGCATAAAAAATGCAAACAAACTTATAGCAGTATCAGGGGGCAAAAAAAAGGCTAAAGCAATACTGGCAGCAGAACTTAGAAATACAAATAGTGTATTAATAACAGATGAGGGAGCTGCTAGAGAAATTATTAATATTTTAGAAAATGAATAATACTAAATAATTTAATTTATAAAAGATAAAAATATATATAAAAAGAAAAATGTTTATAATTTTAGGAGGTACTTATAATGGTTAAAGTTGCTATTAATGGATTTGGAAGAATAGGAAGAAATGTGTTCAAGGCTTTGGTTAAGAACTATAAAGATGAATTACAAGTGGTGGCTATAAATGATTTAACAAGCCCAGCTACACTAGCTCATTTATTAAAATATGACAGTTTATATGGAAAATTCGATGGAACTGTAGAAGCTAAAGAAACTTCAATAGTAGTTAACGGAAATGAAATAAAAATATTTGCAGAAAGAGATCCAAAAAATATAGACTGGAATTCAACAGGAGCAGAAATAGTAATAGAATCAACAGGTTTATTTACAGATGGAGAAAAAGCAAATGCTCATTTAGGTGGAACAGTTAAAAAAGTTTTAATTTCAGCACCAGCTAAAAATGAAGATAAAACAATAGTTATGGGTGTTAACCATGAAGAATATGACCCAGCAAACCATAATATAATATCAAATGCATCTTGCACAACAAACTGTTTAGCACCATTTGCTAAAGTTCTTGACGAAAATTTTGGAATAGAATCAGGATTAATGACAACTATTCATGCATATACAGGAGACCAAAGAGTATTAGATGCTCCACACAAAGATTTAAGAAGAGCAAGAGCAGCGGCAGAATCAATGATACCAACAACTACAGGAGCAGCTAAAGCGGTTGCATTAGTATTACCACAATTAAAAGGAAAATTAAATGGAATGGCTGTAAGAGTACCAACTCCAACAGTTTCATTAACAGACTTAGTTTTCACAGTTAAAAAAGATGTAACTGTAGAAGAAATTAATGCAGCACTTAAAAAAGCAGCTGAAGGTGAATTAAAAGGAATATTAGGATACAGCGAAGAACCACTAGTATCAATCGACTACAGAGGAGACGAAAGATCTTCAATAGTTGACGCATTATCAACTAGTGTAATAGATAACAGATTAGTTAAAGTTGTTTCATGGTATGACAATGAATATGGTTATTCTCACAGATTAGCAGATTTAACTAAATTTGTAGCTGATAGACTTTAATATAAAAAAGTATAGAGGATACTTTTAGTTTGAATATAATTTAATAATTAAAAGTTCTCCTTTTATAAAAAAAGGTTTGGTTTCTCTATAATTCCAAACCTTTTTTACACATTATTAATATTAAGTTAAATATATTGATTTAATATAGTATTATAAGGAATAAATTTCTTGTAAATATATAGTAAATATTGACATTGTTATAGCAATAAAGCTAAAATAGAATAAGATAGTATAGCATAAATAAATTAATTGTATATACTAATAACCCCATAATATTATATAAGAGGTGAATGTCAATGAATTATAACAAAAAAAGTATAGAAGATATAGATGTAAAAGGCAAAAAAGTATTAGTAAGATGCGACTTTAATGTACCACTAAGCGAAGGCAAAATAACAGATGAAAATAGATTAGTAGGAGCACTTCCAACAATTAAGTATTTAATGGAAAAGGGTGCTAAAATTATACTTTGTTCCCATATGGGAAAACCAAAGGGAGAACCTAAAAAGGAACTTTCATTATTACCAGTAGCTAAAAGATTATCAGAAATGTTAAATAAAGAAGTAATATTTGCAGATGATGATAATGTAGTTGGTGAAAATGCTAAAAAATCAGTAAAAGATATGAAAGATGGAGATATAGTATTACTACAAAATACTAGATATAGAAAAGAAGAAACTAAAAATGAAGAAGTTTTTTCAAAGGAATTGGCCTCTCTTGCAGACTTATTTGTAAATGATGCCTTCGGAACAGCTCATAGAGCTCATTGTTCAACAGTAGGGGTTACAAATTATCTAGAAGAAGCTGCTTGTGGATATTTAATACAAAAAGAATTAAAATTCTTAGGAAATGCAGTGGAAAAACCAGAAAGACCATTTGTAGCAATATTAGGTGGAGCTAAGGTTTCAGATAAAATAAATGTTATAAATAATCTATTAGATAAAGTAGATATTTTAATAATAGGCGGAGGAATGGGATATACATTCTTAAAATCTCAAGGATACACTGTAGGAGATTCTCTATTAGAAGAAGATAAAGTAGAATATGCAAAAGAAATGATAAATAAAGCAAAAGAAAAAGGTGTAAATTTATTACTACCAGTAGATATTACAATAGCTGATAGATTTGATAAAGATGCAAAACCTATTATAACTGAAGACCAAAATGTTGGCGAGGGATATATGGGATTAGACATAGGACCTAAAACAGCAAAAATGTACTCAGATGCTATAAAATCAGCAAAAACAGTAATATGGAACGGACCTATGGGAGTTTTTGAATTTAAAAATTTTGCAAATGGAACTATAGAAGTGGCTAAGGCCATGGCAGATTCTGATGCTGTAACAATAATAGGCGGAGGAGATAGTGCAGCTGCAGTAAATATTCTTGGATTTGGAGATAAGATGACTCATATTTCTACAGGTGGCGGAGCTTCTCTAGAATTCTTAGAAGGAAAAGAACTACCAGGAATAGCGGCTCTTAACGATAAATAAAAAGTAGAAAATAAATAGTTATACAGTAGTATTTATAAAATATATTGGAGCGTGATTTAAAATGAGAACAGCTATAATAGCGGGAAACTGGAAAATGAACAAAACTGTAAAAGAAGCAGTAGAATTAGTTAAAGAATTAAAACCTCTTGTTAAAGATGCAAAATGTGATGTAGTTGTATGCCCTACTTATGTATGTCTTCCAGCTGTATTAGAAGAAGTTAAAGGAAGCAATATAAAAGTAGGTGCTCAAAACATGCACTTTGAAGAAAATGGAGCTTATACAGGTGAAATAGCACCTAAAATGTTAGAAGAGCTAGGAGTTCATTATGTAATTATAGGACATAGTGAAAGAAGACAATACTTTAATGAAACAGATGAAACTGTAAATAAAAAAGTAAAAAAAGCTTTTGAACATAATTTAATTCCAATAGTTTGTTGTGGAGAAAGCTTAGATCAAAGAGAAGGAAACATAACAGAAAAAGTTTTAGAAGAACAAATAAAAGTTGGATTAAAGGAATTAAATAAAGAACAAGTAGAAAAATTAGTTATAGCATATGAACCAATTTGGGCTATAGGAACAGGAAAAACTGCTACAGATGAACAAGCAAATGAAACTATAGGATATATAAGAACTGTAGTAAAAGCTATGTATGGTGAGAGCGTTGCAGATAAAGTAAGAATCCAATACGGTGGATCTGTTAAACCTGGCACTATTAAAGCTCAAATGAATAAAGAAGAGATTGACGGTGCGTTAGTAGGCGGTGCAAGCTTAAAAGCAGAAGATTTTGCAGCTATAGTAAATTACTAAAAGTGATAAGCTATAAGTTACGAGTTCTTTTAGATTAGTATTTCTCATTTGTATATTTTATTTAATGAGATTTGGAGGTAGAAATGAGTAAAAAGCCAGTAGTTTTAATGATACTAGATGGATTTGGATTAACAAATAAGGTGGATGGCAATGCAGTATCAGCAGCCAATAAGCCTAATTTAGATAATATATTAAAAAAATATCCATATACTCAATTAGGTGCCAGTGGGATGGAAGTAGGTCTTCCAGAAGGTCAAATGGGTAATTCAGAAGTAGGACATTTAAATATAGGTGCAGGAAGAATAGTATATCAAGCTCTTACAAAAATAACAAAATCTATTTCTGATGGAGATTTTTTTGAAAATGCAGCTTTAAATAAAGCTATAGAAAATGCAAGAAAAAATAATTCTACGCTACATCTTTTAGGGCTTTTATCACCAGGTGGAGTACATTCTCATATAGACCATTTAAAAGGATTAATAAAATTAGCAAAAGAAAAAGATATTAAAAAAGTTTATATTCATGCATTCTTAGATGGAAGAGATGTAGCACCATCATCAGCTAAAGAATATATAGAAGACATAGAAAATTATATGAAAGAGATTGGTGTAGGGGAAATAGCTACAATATCAGGAAGATATTATGCAATGGATAGAGATAAAAGATGGGAAAGGGTACAACTTTGTTATAATGCTATTGTATTAGGAAAAGGTGAAGAAGTTAACTCAGCAGTAGAAGGGTTAGAAAAATCTTATAGAGACAATAAAACTGATGAATTTGTTTTACCAGCAGTAGTATTAAAAGAAGGAAAACTTAAAGCAAAAATAGAAAATAAAGATTCAGTGGTATTTTTTAATTTTAGACCAGATAGAGCTAGAGAGCTTACAAGAGCTATAAATGATAAAGTATTTGATGGTTTTGAAAGAAAAACTTTAGATTTAACTTATGTTACTATGACAGAATATGATAGTACTTTAGAAAATGTAGAGGTAGCTTTCCCTCCAGAACATTTAAACAATACTTTAGGGGAATATGTAAGTAAAAATGGTAAAAAGCAATTAAGAATAGCTGAAACAGAAAAATATGCTCATGTTACTTTCTTCTTTAATGGTGGAGTAGAAGAGCCTAACGAAGGAGAAGATAGAGTTTTAGTTCCATCACCAAAGGTAGCAACTTATGATATGCAACCAGAAATGAATGCATATGAAGTTACAGATAAACTTTTGGAAAAATTAGATGAAGATAAATACGATATGGTAATATTAAACTTTGCAAATCCAGATATGGTAGGTCATACAGGAGTATTTGAAGCAGCAAAGAAAGCTATAGAAACTGTGGATGAGTGTGTAGGTAAAATAGTTAATAAAATTTTGGAGAAAGATGGGACTGCATTTATTACAGCTGACCATGGAAATTCAGAAGAAATGATAGACTATTCTACAGGAAAGCCTATGACCGCTCACACAACAAATCCAGTACCATTTATGTATGTATCTAATAATAGTAAAGAACTAAGAGAAGGCGGAAAATTAGCAGATATAGCACCAACAATGCTACAAGTTATGAACCTTCCTAAACCTATTGAAATGACAGGGAATAGTCTTATTAAATAATAGAGAAACTATATTTAAGATAAAATAATTTTTTTAAAAATAAGGAGGACCCAACATGAAAAATTATATTGAAATAGTAGATGTATATGCAAGACAAATCTTAGATTCAAGATGCAATCCTACAGTAGAAGTAGAAGTAGAATTAGAAGACGGAACAGTAGGAGTAGCAGCAGTTCCATCAGGAGCTTCTACAGGAGCTTTTGAAGCAGTTGAATTAAGAGATGGAGATAAATCTCAATACTTAGGTAAAGGTGTTTTAAAAGCTGTAGATAATGTAAACACTACAATAGCAGATGAACTTGTTGGAATGAATGTTTTAGATCAAGTAGCTATTGATAAAACTATGATAGAATTAGATGGAACAGACAATAAAGCAAAATTAGGTGCAAATGCAATGTTAGGAGTATCTTTAGCTTGTGCAAAAGCTGCAGCTAACTCTTTAGGAATGAGTTTATACCAATACATAGGAGGAGTAAACGGAAAAGTTTTACCAGTACCTATGATGAACATAATAAATGGTGGAAAACATGCGGACAACAATGTTGACCTTCAAGAATTCATGATAATGCCAGCAGGAGCTCCTTCTTTCAGCGAAGCTTTAAGAATGTGTTCAGAAGTATATCATGCATTAAAATCAACATTAAAAGCACAAGGATATGATACAGGAGTAGGCGACGAAGGTGGATTTGCTCCAAACTTAAAATCAAATGAAGAAGCTATAGTAGTTATAATAGAAGCTATAAAGAAAGCTGGATATACTCCAGGAGAAGATATATTCATAGCTTTAGATCCAGCTTCATCAGAAATATTTGAAGATGGAAAATACAACCTAGCAGGAGAGGGAAGAGTATTAACTCCAGAAGAAATGGCAAACTACTATGTAGAATTAGCAGAAAAATACCCAATAATCTCCATAGAAGACGGTATGGCAGAAGAAGATTGGGATGGTTGGAAAATCCTTACTGAAAAAATAGGAAACAAAGTTCAATTAGTAGGAGACGATTTATTCGTTACAAATACTGAAAGATTATCAAAAGGAATAAAATTAGGAGTTGCAAACTCAATTCTTATAAAACTTAACCAAATAGGAACATTAACAGAAACATTAAATGCTATAGAAATGGCAGAAAGAGCTGGATATACAGCAGTAGTATCTCATAGATCAGGAGAAACTGAAGATACAACAATAGCTGACTTAGTTGTTGCAGTAAATGCAGGACAAATAAAAACAGGTGCTCCAGCAAGATCAGAAAGAGTTGCTAAATACAATCAATTATTAAGAATAGAAGAAGAACTTAATGATATGGGAGAATACAGAGGATTAAAAGCATTCTACAATATCAATAAATAATAATTTTTAAAACAAGGGACTGCTCATAGTATGGGTAGTCCTTTAATCTATAAAAATATATATGTAATTAAAATATAAACGAATTCCTTAAAGTTAAGTCGTTGTGTTAGTGTAAATTATGTGATAAAATAGTTTTGTATATTGTGTATTAAATGAGAAAATTATAACAGTAAAGATATATAATCTTTTACATATTAGGAGGATATAAAATGTATACATTTTCAATAATATTATTAACTATAGTTTCAATAACATTAATAGTAGTAGTCCTAATGCAACCTAGTAAAACTAATGGATTAAGTGGTTTTATGGGTGGAGGTTCAGAAACTTTTTATTCAAAAAATAGAACTAGAACTTCTGAATCAGTATTATCAAGGATTACTGTAGTATGTTCTATATTATTTGCTATCATAGTATTAGCACAAAATTTATTAGCTAAATAATAAAAATTAAAAGAGTATGATTTAATTAGCTGTTTAATGTGAATAATTAACAGCTATTTTTTTATAAAAAATTTTAAAAAATGTTAATCAATTAGTGGATAAATTTGCTATGATATAAATAACATATAAAAATCATTAATTGTATTATAAAAAATAGATTAATGCTTAGAATATATGTTATAAGCCTTTAATTAGTAGGAGGGATTTTATGAAGATAAGAGAAACAATATTAGCTTTTATGGAAGAGCAGGCATATAAACCTATGAATATAAAAGAATTGAAGCAGGTGTTTGGAGTAACTAAACATGAATATAAAGATTTTGAGAAAATGTTAAAGGATATGGAAAAGGACGGACAAATAGTTAAAACAAGAACGGAACACTATGGTATACCAGCCAGAATGGGATTAGTTGTAGGAAAACTTCAAGGACATCAAAAAGGTTATGGATTTGTTATACCAGAAGAAGAAAGAGAAGATATTTTTATACCAGCATCTAGTATGAATGGAGCTATGCATACTGATAGAGTATTAGCTAAAATTACTAAAGAATCAGCTAATGGAAAAAGATGCGAAGGTGAAATAATAAGAATATTAGAAAGAGGCAATAAAACAGTCATAGGCATATACGAAGATAGTAAAAACTTCGGTTTTGTGGTTTCCGATGATAAAAAGATATACCAAGACATATTTATACCAAAGGGAGATAAAAATGGAGCAAAAACAGGTCAAGTAGTTATAGCAGAAATTGTAACCTATCCAGAAAAGAGAAGAAATCCTGAAGGAAGGGTTATAGAAATATTAGGTAATAAAGAAGATAAGGGTATAGATATATTAACCATAATAAAGAAAAATAAATTACCAGAGGAATTCCCACCAAAGGTACAAAGTTATGCAGACAATATATCAGAAGCAATTCCAGAAGAAGAGTATAAAAGAAGGAAAGACTTAAGAGATTTAACTATTGTTACTATAGATGGAGAGGATGCCAAGGATTTAGATGATGCTATATCTTTAGAAAGATTACCTAATGGAAACTATTATTTAGGAGTACATATAGCAGATGTATCTCACTATGTAAAAGAGAAGAATCCACTAGACAAAGAAGCTTTAAAAAGAGCAACTTCAGTATATCTTATAGATAGGGTAATACCAATGCTGCCTAAAAAACTTTCTAATGGAATATGTAGTTTGAACCCTAAAATTGATAGATTAACCTTAAGCTGTTTTATGGAAATAGATAAAAATGGTAAGGTAGTAGATCATAAAGTGGTAGAAAGTATAATAAAAAGCACTGAAAGAATGACTTATACAGATGTAACTAAAATACTAAGAGATGAAGATGAGGAAACTATAAATAAATATAGTAATTTGGTAGATTATTTCAAACTTATGGAGGAACTTTGCAAAATACTTTACAAGAGAAGATTAAAAAGAGGAGCTATAGATTTTGATTTTGAGGAATGTAAAATAATATTAGATGAAAAGGGTAAACCAATAGATATAAAACCTTATGAAAGAGCTATAGCAAACAGAATAATAGAGGAATTTATGCTCGTTTGTAATGAAACCATAGCAGAGCATATGTTCTGGTCTAATTTACCTTTTGTATATAGAACACACGAAGATCCAGATGAAGAAAAATTAATGCATTTTAACGAGTTTGTTCATAACTTAGGGTATGTTATAAGATGGGGTAATGATATTCATCCAAAATCATTGCAAACTATTATAGAAAAAGTAAAAGGAGAAAAAGAAGAAACTGTAGTTAGTACATTACTTTTGCGCTCCTTAAAGCAAGCAAGATATTCTCCAGAATGTATAGGACACTTTGGATTAGCAGCAAGATATTACTGTCACTTTACTTCACCAATAAGGAGATATCCGGACCTTATAATACACAGAATAATAAAAGAATATATAAATGGACAGATTGATGATAAGAGAGCCACAAGGCTTACAACAGAAGTAGAATATGCTTCTAAACAATCTTCAGAAATGGAAAGAGTAGCTCAAGAAGCTGAAAGAGAAGTAGATGATTTAAAGAAAGCAGAATATATGAGTGAAAGAATAGGAGAAGAATACGAAGGAATAATATCCTCAGTAACCAACTTTGGAATGTTTGTAGAACTACCAAATACAATAGAAGGATTAGTTCATATAAGTACATTATCTGATGATTACTATATATATGATGAAAGAAGATTAAGTTTAATTGGAGAAGCTAGCAAAAATATATATAGATTAGGAGATACAGTAAAAATTAAAGTTTCAAAAGTAGATTTATTTAGTCATGAAATATATTTTGATATTATAAAAGATGATGAAGAAGATAAAGAAGAGGCTGAATTTATAGAAGAAACAGAAAAGTATAATACTAATTTATAAGTTAAAAATTATTTAAGAGAAACTCAGTTTAAAATTAATACTGAGTTTCTTTTATAAGTTTTAAAAAATTATAATTCATGGACAACTCTATAATAAAAATTCATTACTTAATTATTTGAAAAATTATATCATATTAAATTAGACAGAGAACACGTTCAATTGTAAAATTAATAAAAATATACTAATATTATAAGTAGATAATTTCAAATATAAAAATAGAAATTTATAAAATGGAGGCAAAATATGAATATATTATTGACTAACGATGATGGAATAGAGGCAGAAGGAATAAACACCTTAGCTGAGCTATTAAGTAAATATCATAATGTTACCATGGTAGCACCTGAAAATCAAAGAAGTGCATCAAGTCATTCTATAACTATATATGAGCCCATAATAGTAAAACAGGTGAAAAAGCCTTATAATATAGAGGCATACAGTATAAGTGGCACTCCAGCAGATTGTGTAAAAGTAGCTTTAGATAAATTAGTTCCAGATAATATAGATATAGTTATATCTGGAATCAATAAAGGTCTTAATATAGGTAATGATATATTATACTCAGGAACGGTTTCTGCCGCTATAGAAGGATCTATGTATAAGGTACCATCTATTGCTGTATCTGCTGAATTTATAAAAAATAAAAAAGAAAATTATGAAATAGCTGCTAAATATACATTAGAAATTTTAAGTAGAGTTAAAAAAGAGGACTTAAAAAATGATGTAGTATTAAATTTAAATATTCCTTTTTGCAGTGAAGAGGAAATAAAAGGTATAAAGGTATGCAAAGTAGGTAACAAAATTTTTAATACTAGATTCTCAGAAGAAATAGATGAAGAGGGTAATAAAGTATTAAAATTAGAGGGAGATATAAATAAGGATATTTATGAGGGTACAGATGTATATTATATAAGAAATAAATATGTAACCTTAACACCTCTACATTATGATTTAACTAATTTTAATATATTAGAAGAGACAGAAGAACTATTCTTAGGATAAATTATAAATCAGTAACTATGAAAAGCACAATTGATATTTTTTATAGAATTAATATGTTTTATTTCAAAATAAAACATATTTAAATAAAGAACTCAAGTGATTTATAATAGTTATGTTTGAAATGAATATACATAGATGATATACTATGTATTATTATAACTAAAAAGTTATTCCGTTAGGCGGTGATTTCATGAGTAAAAAGAAGGGAAGCAACACTCTTGCAGAAAATAGAAAAGCAAGGCATGATTATTTTATAGAAGAAACCTATGAAGCTGGTATAGAATTAGTAGGAACAGAGGTTAAATCTATAAGACAAGGAAAAGCAAACTTAAAAGATAGTTATGCTGAGATTAGAAATGGAGAAGTTTTTGTTAGAAACATGCATATAAGTCCCTATGAACAAGGGAACATATATAATAAAGATCCACTAAGAGATAGAAAATTGTTACTTCATAAGAGTGAAATATATAAATTAGTAGGCTTTACAACCCAACAGGGGTATACCCTAATTCCTTTATCATTGTATCTTAAACATGGCAGAGTAAAAGTTAGTTTAGCTGTAGCTAAAGGTAAGAAAAATTACGATAAGAGAGATGCAATGCTAGAAAAGGTAGCAAAGAGAGAAATGGACAGACAAATTAAAGAAAGAAGTAGATATTAAAAGTAAATGAAGGTGTATTAAAATATATTTAATTTTAATACTGCTACGATAAAAAATACATTTCATAAACTAATTCATTTTGCTAAGAAGTTCTAAATATGGTTCCATTAAAAATTTTTTACCCGGTCAAGAAGCCATCCTTGGCTTCACTCCCGGTTCCTCACGTCCTGTGAGGAATTACAAAAATTTTTAATTTCACCATATTAAGAACTACTATAGCTTATTCATATGTTTATGAAATGTATTTTTTTATCTTCGCAATATTAAAATTAAATATTTATATGAAATTTGTTTATAAATTCTTTTTCTTAGCGATACCTGTAAGCATTAGTGCTATAGCCCCATCTCCGGTTACATTACATGCAGTTCCAAAGCTATCTTGAAGGGCAAATATAGTTAAAATTAAAGCGGTTCCAGCTTCATTAAATGCTAAAACACTAATTATTAGTCCTAGAGACGCCATAACTGTTCCACCAGGAACTCCAGGAGCTCCAATTGCGAATATACCTAATAATAATATAAATAATAGCATAGTTGAGAAAGCAGGTAATTTTCCATATAGAATTTGAGAAACTGTCATTACAAAGAATACTTCTGTCAAAACAGAACCACATAAGTGAATATTAGAGCATAATGGTATAGCAAAATCCACAATATCTTCTCTAAGAACCTTTGATTTTTTAGCAGATTTTAAAGCTACAGGTAAAGTAGCTGCACTAGACATAGTTCCAACTGCTGTAAGGTAAGCAGGACCATAGTGCTTTAACACTTCCCATGGGTTTTCCTTTGAAATAGCTCCGCCAACTAAATAAAGTACAGTAAGCCAAATAAAATGACCTATTAAGACTATAATTATAACCTTTAAGAAAATTGGTAATTGTGTACTTAGACTACCTTCATATGCTAAAGCAGCAAAATTTGTTGCTATAAAAAACGGTAGTATAGGAATAATAACTTTATTTACTATGCTTAGAATTATATTCTGGAATTGATCCAGTATCTTTTCAATTAGATCAGAATTAGTCCATCCAGTAGCCAATCCTAGTAATAAAGCTAAAGCTAAAGCACTCATAACGCTCATTATAGGTGGTATATCTAATTTAAACACTAGTTCAGGTAATTTTCTTAATCCCTCTGGATTAGAAGCTATAGAAAGCTTAGGAATTAAAGCATAACCGGCCATCATAGACAAAAATGCTGCTGCCACAGAAGAAATGTATGCTATGAGGACTGTTATACCTACAAATTTACTAGCATTTTGTTTTAATTTTGCTATAGATGGTGTTATAAACCCTAATATTATTAAAGGTACAGCAAAGAAAATAATCTGTCCTAAAACATATTTTATGGTAATTACTACACCTATTGTAGGTTTAGAAGAATAGGATCCAATTAATATACCTACAATAACTCCTAAGATGAGTTTAAAAATTAAATTATTAAAAAGTTTTTTCATTTTATAATCCCCCTTGTATAATATAGTCGTAATATTTTAAATGGAAAAATATTTTAATTTCTAAATAAATATTAAATCTTAGCTTTAATGATAAATTTGCTTATTATTTAAATTTTGAGAAATAAAAAAACTCCTACCTCTAATACAGAGGCAGAAGTTATATTCCGCGGTTCCACTCTGTTTATATGCAAATAAAAAACATGCATATAACTCAAAAATATTAGGTACAAACATACCTTAACGCTATAACGGGCGTCCACGCTAAAATCTACTTAATTCGAAAAAGAGCTCCTAGAGGCACTTCTGATAATTTTCACTTAAAGTCTCTTTCAGCCAGGGGAGACTTCTCTCTGAAAGTTTCTATTAACGTACTTTCTCTATTCATAGCTTTTAATACTTAGTATTCCTATTTGAATAATATTTTTAAATAGATTATAAATAATACAAAGCTATATGTCAATATAAATTTAATAAAAAAACTCAGAATTTTTTATTAAAAGTGTTAAAAAATATATATTGAAATTTAAAGAATATTACTATATCATATGTTTACGGAAGTAATTTGTGAATATCTTCTACAGAGTAATATTATTAAAAAATAGTTACACTAATATGTAAAAGGAGTATTTCATAATTTCACTTTCAAAGTATTTACAATTTTTACTGATAAGAGTATTTGACAATTACATTTTCATATTGTAAACTATAGATACTAAAAAACTTAATATTTAAATATCGTTGCAAAAACCCATATAAATTTTATAACATGGGGGCGCAATGGTTTCGACGGGGGCAAGTTGCTCCTGGGAAGCGAGTCGAAGGGATCCTGTACCTGCGTTAAAAAACTGGGAACTTAAATATAATTGCAAACGATAATTTTGCATTAGCTGCCTAATAGTTGCAGCTCGTCAGCCTAAGAGTCCCACGACTTAGGGTCTGGCGTCGACGGTGGGGAACCGAGCCTTACAAAGCTTTGAGTAAGGAACGGAATTAATGAAGCTACTAAATCTAAGAGCCTGCTTATCGGCGCTTAGAGGAGGGAATGTAAAAGGATAAACTGCACTCGGAGATGCCCAGGGGTTGCTGCTTTCGGACAGGGGTTCGATTCCCCTCGCCTCCACCATGAAACCCACGACAGAAATGTCGTGGGTTTTTATATATTAATTTTTGTATATTAATAGAAAATCATAATTGGTATTGGGAAAATGTTATAGAAATAGCAGTTTAGAATATAATAATTGGTTTCATAAGATTTAAAGTTGATAATTAAGAAACGGAATTGGGATATTCAGAACAGAGTCTTAGGATACATAATTTCCCAAAAACTGAAATACTATTAAAAAGTTAATTGCAAAGTATGGTTAATAGAATTACGATATTAGATATAATAGTAATATAAAGGAAATGTTCATTTGGTTAGAGTAACATTTTTTATTATTACATATAAAGGAGGATTATATGGTAATGCATAATGAACTGAACTTTACTAATTCTAGAATTTTACTTATTGATGATGAATTAGATATAACTGATCTTATAGAAGAAGTGCTAAAAAGCGATGGCTTTAAAGAAATAAAAAAAGCTCACTCAGGCATAGAAGGCATAAATCTAGCAAAAAAATATTCACCACACATCATTGTACTAGATATAATGCTTCAAGATATAGATGGTATAGAGGTTTGTAAAAAAATAAGAGAATTCTCTTATTCTCCAATACTTTTCCTATCATCAAAAGACGATGAGATAGATAAGATACTAGGTCTTAGTAGTGGAGGGGATGATTATATCACAAAACCATTTAGTCCAAGAGAAATATCCTTTCGTATAAAAGCTCAAATTCGCAGACAACATTATAATAAATCCGTAGAAAATACCAATGAAATAGTTAATATAGGCAATTTATTCATTGATATAGATGGGGGAAGAGTACTTAAGGAAGAAAAGGAAATAGAATTAACAGGTACAGAATTTAAAATATTATCCTATTTAGCTCAAAACCTAAACAAAATAATAAGTAAAGAGAGACTATATGAACAAATATGTGGAGAATATGCAGTAGGCTGTGATAATACTATTATGGTTCATATAAGACACCTAAGAGAAAAGATTGAAATAAATCCTTCAATGCCTGAACTTCTCCTAACAGTAAAGGGCTTAGGTTATAAGCTAGTAAAGGAATAGGAGTAATTCATGAAAGTAGATTATAAACGTTTATTACATACCTACGTTACTTTATTTATTGGATTGATACTTATTTTAGTCGTTATAATAGTTGTTACTTTTAAAGTTATTACTATAAAGAAGCCTAATGGGAATATAGCATTGAGTAATTGGCCAAGAATTTTCACTCAGGAATTTTCAGAGGAAATTACAGTTAATAAAGATAAGCATTTTATTACGGAAGAGGGAAGAGAAAAGCTTAAGGAAAATAAATTATGGATTCAGATAATTGATAAGGATGGCAATGAAATTGAAAGCTATAATAAACCTAAAAATGTAAAGCAACGATATTCTCAGGTTGATTTATTAAAGCAACAAGAAAGTAATGAAGTCTTTATTAGCACTGTTACCCTTAATGGAAAGGACTTTGTTTATCTAATAGGCTTTTATAATAAAATATCTAAGGTAACTATGTATTTAGACAATAATGAATTTATAAGTGGTAAATCAATCATTCTCCCTATACTTGGAGTTATTATTTTTATAGTTATTGTTTTGGGTGGAGTTTATGGCATTAGATTAACCAGGGAAATGTCTAAAATAATTAGGAGCTTAGAAAAAATATCCTTAAGAAACTATGAAGCTAAAGAAAGTAAAGGGGAATTTGGAGTTATTTATGAGAATCTAAATAGGCTAGACAATGAGCTTAAATTAAGAGAGAAAAAGAGATATATGGATGACAAGTTAAGAAAAGAGTGGATTTCTAATATAACTCATGATTTAAAAACACCTTTATCACCTATTAAAGGCTATGCAGAGTTAATAGCTAATCCAATTGGGAATAATAATTTGGAAAGGACTCAAGTTTATGGGAAAATTATATTAAAGAATATTCTCTATGCAGAAAAGCTTATTGATGATTTGAAATTAACCTATCAGCTTGAAAATGGTATGCTGCCTTTAAACAAAAAGAATGGGAATATAGTAAGGTTTATCAAAGAAATTGTAATTGATATATTAAATAATCCTGAATTTCAGCATAAAAACATTAATTTTCATAGTGATGAGGAAGTTATTAATATAGAGTATGATTGTCTTCTTTTAAAAAGGGCGTTAATGAATCTAATATATAACTCAATTATTCATAATGATGATGACACAGAGATTAAAATACTTATAGAGAAATGTGGAAACACAAGAATATGTATTTGTGATAATGGAAGAGGCATGAGTGAAGATGAGGTAGAGAATCTCTTTGTAAGATATTATAGAGGAGCAAATACGGATAAGAAGACAGAAGGAACAGGCCTTGGGATGGCTATAGCCAATGAAATAATTCAAGGACATAATTGGAATATTTATGTGGAAAGTAAATTAGGAGAAGGGACAAAATTTATAATTGAGTTTTAACATTAAGGTAGTCTTAAGGTTAAATGAAATGGATATTAAGGTTGTTAGTCTATTATTTTTAATAAGCTAACAATTTTTTTGTACAGAAAATATGGTTAAACAAAAAAATAAGACGGAGTTAGTGGCGCAGCGGCTCCTATTTTATTAAAAATGAAAATAAAAAAGAGGGTGAATAAATGAAAATCATATTTAAGTATATTTTAAATAACATTAAGGAAAGAAAGACTAGGACAGCTGTTATGCTGCTATCTGTAGTATTTTCTACTACTTTATTATTTGTTTCCCTTACTATAGGAGATTCTTATAAAGCAGCTCAAAGAAAGATGGAAAAAGGATATTCAGGGACTGCCACAGTAAGTGTAAAAGCAACGAAGAATGAAAATGAACAATTTAAATTTATTAAAGAAGATGTAGTAAAAAATCTAGACAAAATTAAAAGTAAGGTAGGAATAATAAAAAGTACAGGATTATATTGTGAAAATGGATATTTTGAAAACTTTGATATATTGGCAGCAGATTTAGATGGACTTAATACTATTAATAAACCAAGGCTTATGGATAATAATGATTTAAGTAATTTTAGTGGATATAAAATAATTCTTCCAGAGAAATTTACAACTAAATATAAGATAAAAAAGGGAGATAACATAAAGATAACAATTAATCAAAAAACTATCAACTTTCAAGTCTATGGAATTGCAGCCTATGATACAGTATTTTTAAGAAGCACTAGAGGATTTAATGCATTAATTCCAAAGGAAACCTTAAGAGATATTTTAAATATAAAGGATGAATACACTGAAATTCTTTTAGAGCCTAAAGAAAATATTGATACTAATACCCTAATAACAGAAGTATCAAAAAATGTATCTCAAAATAAATATAAGGTTAGTGCTGTTGTAGATGAAAAACAAATAGAACAGGATGCAAAACAAAAAACTATGCCTTTTCTCTTAATAAGTTTTTTTTCATTAACAATGAGTGTTTTTATTATATATAGTAGTTATAAAGTTATTACAATTGAAAGATTACCTGTAATAGGAACATTCCGTAGTATTGGAGCAACTAAGAAGAAAGTTACACAGATACTTATATTAGAAAGCTTAGTTTATGGAATATTAGGGGGTGGGATAGGAATACCTCTAGGGATAATTGTATTAAAGTTTATGTTGGGAGGAATGACAGAAAATCTTACACAAGGAGTAGAGATTCCTATGGTTATTACCACTCTAAATGTTATAATAACATTCTTTGTAGCGATTATTATGTCAATTTTAAGTGCTTATATTCCAGTGAAAAGATCTAGTGAAATTCCAGTAAAGCATATTGTACTAGGAACAGTAGAGGAAAAGTGTGTGACTAATAAATTTAAGATAAAAGTTGCAGTAAGTTTATTTATTATATCAATTTTGCTGCCTAATATATTAAAAGGGAATATGCTATTAATTGGAGGAGGAATATCTTTAATAACGTTAATAGTTGCTGCTCTTATCCTAATACCTATAATTACAGATGCTATTTCTTTAGTTTTAGAAAAAGTATATGCTGTGATTTTAGGTAATGAGGGAAAGCTTTCTGCAAGAAATATGAGAGGTAATAAGAATGTTACTCAAAGCATTACTCTTCTTTTTATAAGTATATCAGCTGTTATTGTGATTACTGTAGTAGGAAGTTTTGTAAGTACTTATATTGGAGATGTATTTAAAGGAGCTAAACTAGATGGCTTTACAGAAGCTAAGAATATTGATAAGGCCTTTGTAGATAGATTAAAAGAGAGTGATAATGTGAAATCAGTATTACCACTCTATGTTATTAATGGAACAATGACTTTGGATAGATTTGGTACAAATAGAGTTGAAGGAGTCGATAGCTTAGAGGAGTACAATGATATGTTTGCATTAAAATATGAGGATAGTGAAAAGAAGAATAATGCAATTAAGAAATTCAATGAGGATAGGAATATATTATTAAATTATGACTTTATAAAAACGCTTAAAGTTAAAGTTGGAGATAAAATTCAAGTAGCTATGGGGAATAGTAAATATAAATATAAAGTAATTGGAATCTACAAATCTAGAGCTAATAACTCACAAGCAGTACTTCCATCTAAATATTTAGAAAGTGACTTTGGACAAAATGCCTATGGCTTGGTAGTTTACACTTCAAAAGATCCAGAGGGGACAATGGCAGAAATAAGAAGTATGCATGGAGGTAAGGAAAATTACAGCAGAACAGTGAAGGAGTTTACTAAGGATGGCTTGGAAGTGGTAACAGCCTTTTTAAGGCCATTAAATAGTCTTACTTACTGTATTTTATTACTAAGCACTATAGGTATTATAAACAATCTATTGATAAATTATATCCAAAAACAAAGAGAAATAGCTATGTATAAGGCTGTGGGGCTTAGTATAAAGCAGAGTGTAAAGATGACCTTAATAGAAGGTTTTACTTCAGGTATAATAGGTGCTGGAGCTGGTATGATAATTTCTTATTTAGAAGTAAGAACAATATTTATCGTGGCAGGACCTAGAATATCAATGAGTCCAGACTTTCAGTTATCTACATTTTTAATAGCAGGATTCATAGGAATAGTTATAACATTAGTAGGTTCAATTGTTCCGATAATAAAGAACACTAAGATGCAAATAGTTGAAAAGATAAAAGCAGAGTAGTTTTTTTGGGAGGAGTTAATTATGAATAGTATAAATGGAAAAATTGCTTTAGAAGGAAAAGAGATAACTAAGGGATTTAAAATGGGTAGGGAGTCATTAATGATATTAAAAGACATTTCTATTAAGATTAATGTGGGAGACTTCGTATCAATTATGGGTCCATCAGGGTCTGGAAAAAGTACACTTCTGTATATATTAGGAGGATTAGACAAGCCTTCAACTGGTAAGGTACTTATGAATGGGGAAGATATATCAAAGTTTAGTGATGATAAACAAAGTGTTATGAGAAGAAGAAATATTGGCTTTGTATTTCAATTTTATAATTTAATACCTAACTTGAATGTAGAGGAAAATATTTTATTGCCTGTGCTATTAGATGGTAATAAAACAAAGGATTATAAAAAGGAATTAGATAATATATTAGAGATTGTAGGACTTACTGAAAGAAGAAAACATACTCCAAAGGAATTATCAGGAGGGCAACAGCAAAGGGTGGCAATAGCTAGGGCATTAATTAATAATCCAGAAATAATCTTTGCAGATGAGCCAACAGGAAATCTTGATAGCAAGACTGGAACTGAGATTATGGAACTACTTAGAAAGATTAATAGGGAGAATAAAAAAACGATTATAATGGTTACTCACTCAATGGAAACGGCTGAGTATGGTAATAGAGTAGTGAACATTAAGGATGGGGGAATTGTTTAGCCTTGATGAAATTAGTCATATAGGTGAAGTTATTGCTGTGATTAATAAAGAATATAATAAATAATTCGAAGGATTAAACTTAAAAATAGAAAAAATTGAAAAGTAGTAAATAGTACATTTGTCAGAAACTTTTTTATAGAAAAACAAAATTAACTAAGTAGTGGATTTTAAAGGTCATGCTTGGCCTCCACCATACATAAACTCAAATATTGATACAATAGAAAGTCCTTGATTTCAGGGGCTTTTTGTGCTTTTTGGAGGATTTGGTGTAGGAATTTTTAGGATTTCGAGGTTGAAATTCTAGGCTTATATATTTTAGAGGCACCCCTTATTGGTTGATTTTTTTACAGGGGGTGTTTTTGTGTTGCAAATTATTAGAATGTTTCATTAATAGGCATGTGTTATAATAAATATGAAAATAATGGATTTAACAAGCAATTTATGCATTAAAAGAAAAAACGTATAGAAGACAAGAAAAAATTGTTTTTGAATTAGAGATTGGGGGATTATCAATATGGGATTGTTTAAAAAAATATTAACAATGATAACTAAAAATGAGAGTTCACTAATCAAAAATAAAAAGAATAAAAATACTATAAACATAAAAAATATTGTAACATCCACAAATAAAGGTGATGAAGAAATTCCAAATTTACAAGGAGACTATGCAAAAGCTATCTTTCTTAATGCTTATCAGAAAAGTTCACAGATAAAATCTGATTCCGAATATCAACGATATTTACTTTATGAATGTGGCATAAAAAAGCCTTCAAAATATCATTTTGAATTGATTAAAAATGGATATTTAGAAAAAGCTAGTTCTACAGATAGAATTAAGGGATTAAAAGTTTCAGAATTAAAAGTTATTCTTTCTGAATTAGGTGAAAAGAAAACGGGAAAAAAAGATGAGCTAGTACAGAGAATTATAGAAGTTGCTGATGATGAAATGATAACGAAATGGTGTCCAGGAGATTATTATTCTATTTCTGAAAAAGGCAAAGAGTTTTTGAAAAGAAATTTGGACTACGTTAAAATTCATAAGCATAAGAACTGGGATATTGATTGGAAAGATTATGACAAAAGAAGAAAACCAGGATATAATTTCTATGATATTGTATGGGGTATTTTTAATGAAAGACTGCTTAAAAGTCAGGACTATGGTAGAAATGAATATTTTAATATGTATCAATTATTAGCTGAAGAAGGCAGAAGAAAAGATGCTTTAGAAAAATTACTTATGGTATTATATAACGATATAAGTGGTGTGGAGGGAAATTTTATTTATACTTCATGTAAGGAAGGCTTATACACTAAAAATGAAGCAATAGATGATTTTGATGTTGCAATTATGCTTGCTCCAGGGATAGTTGGTGCTATTAAAAAATTCCAAGATGTTTTTACTGATGATATTGTGGAACATATTTATAATACATATAAATTACCTATACAATTATGTGATAAAAAATTGTTCCTAGAAATTGTACATTCAGTGATTAGTGATGATTATGATGAAGAAAAGATAAAGAAAAAACTAAAAATACAATACAAAAAGTTCATAGAATTTATTTTAAAATAAATTTGCTGTTGTAGCTACTTGATAGATACAATACATAACTTAATTAAAAATGGGGGATATGTTTTATGGCAAAATGTAAAATTTTTGATATACCTGAAATTCCTCAAATTCCAGATGGAATTATACAAGCTGTAAATGATAAAAAATTAGCAGTTTTTATAGGTGCTGGAGTTTCAAGATTATTAGGCTGTTGGGGATGGGATAGATTAGCAAGTGAATTAGTAAATTGTTGTTTTGAAAATGGGTACATTAACTTTAAGGAAAAAGAGACAATAGGTTATATGAATGATCAAAAAAAAGTTATAACTATGTGCTATGGTATTTTAGACTTTAATAATAAAAAAAAACTTTTCTATGAAAAAATGGAAAAGGCATTAGAGGGAGATCAACAAAAGATAGAAAATAAAAATATATATGATGAGATTTCAGATTTTAATGCATTGTATATAACAACAAATGCAGATGAGCATTTTGACAATAAATTTTTGCCTGGAAATATAAAATATAAAATAGAGGATTTAGATAAAGATAAATTAAATAAAGAGAAACTTTATCATATACACGGTTCTATAAAGGTTAGAGAATCTTTGGTTTTTAGGGTAGATGAATATATTAAACGATACAATACCAAAGAATTCAATGACTTTATGAAAGAAATTTCAAGTAGATATATAATTCTATTTATAGGATATGGGTTAGCAGAGTTTGAAATATTAGATTTTCTTGTAACAAAATTTTATGATGGAGAGGGCAAACTGCCTAAACATTATGCATTAGTACCTTATTTTAAAGGAGAAGAAAATATTTGTGAATATGAGCAGTTTTATTATAAAAAACTAGGAATTAATATTGTACCTTATGCTAAAGATACATTAGGATATGATCAATTATATGAAGTTATCAAAAAGTGGAGAAAAGATATAAATGTTTTAAGTATTGTCTTACAGCAATCTTTCAAATATATAAAGGAATGTGTAGAGAATTTCAATGAGAAAAATGTAGAAAATGTATTGCAAAAAATTAAAAACAATAAATCATTACAAGATGAATTTTTCAATCAGTTAGCAGAAACAGATAAATCTAATTTATGGTTTGAAGAGTTAAAAAAGCAAGGATATTTTTTGCCAAATAAGAATCCTAAACCTATTGAAGATAAGTGGAATGTATTAGATTTTTTATTTAATGTATCAGATAAAAATAAGAAAAATGAAGATACGGATATTACTAAATTATTAATAGAAATAATAGATGAAATTATTGATTATGAAGATGATGAAAAAAATAGAATAGAAAACTGGCGTACTGATAAAATAATCATTAAGATTATTATGAACTTACCTCAAGATAAGATAAAGGATAAATACATAGATTTTATAATAACAGCACTCAAATCTAAGTGGAATAATGGATTTTTAGAAGGTACATTAGCTAAATATGAATTAGCAAACATATTAAATAAGAAACAAATGCTTAAGTTGTTGGACAACATATTAGAGATTAATCCTAGCGATAATCGACATAGCTATGGAAAAATAGATATATATTGGCTTCAACAAATACTGAATAAAAATAAAGATACAATAGGTAAAGAATATCCTTTTGATGCAGCTAATATTGGATTAGATAAAATACAAAGCATTATTAAAAATGATAAAGAGTCTTATATTTGTTATTTAATTAATCACACTGGTTCTATTGAAAATGATGATGATGGATTAGGAATAACTTATGAAAAGGAATTGATTAATTTTACAAGAGATATGCTTCAATATTGTTCACCAAAAGAAATAAGTGAAGAAATTAAAGCAAGGATAAATAGCAATTATGCAATTTATAGAAGATTAGCTATACATATTATAAGTTATCATTATGAAAAACTAAAAGATATCTTTTGGGGCTTAGAGAAAAATCCTTTAGAAGATTATGAATCTAAATATGAAATTTATAGATTATTAGAAGATAAATCTGAAATATTTAATAATAGTGAAATAGATAAAATTTTATATTGGATAGAAAATAAAACATACTTTATTCCAGAAAATCACAAGAATGATGAAGAAATGAAAAAAATAGGTATAGCATATAATAAAAAAGAATTTATATATCCATTATTAAATTCAAAAAATGAGAAAGTAATTAGTTTATATAATAAATATAACAAAATAAATCCAACGCCAATAGAGCATCCCGAAGAAATGCATAAAGTTATAGTAAAAGATTTTAATTATATTAGTCCATTAAAAGTTCAAGATTTAGAAAAAATGACGGTGGAACAAATATGTAAATTTTTAAATGAATTCAAAGGAAGTAACGATTTTGAAGAACCTAGTGAAGAAGGTCTAGCAGAAACTTTTGAAAAGTATATAATTCATAATTTCTCAAAAGAAATAAATAACTTAAATGATTATCTAGATATACCTATTATATATCAAGATGCAGTTATAAGCGCATTTAATAAAATAGATTTAGGAAATAACAGTGTATACATTGAAAGAATGTTAGATTTTTTAGAAAAGTTATCAGAAAAATTTTATATAAATTTAAACTCAGAAAATGATTGTATAAAATCAAGTTTGATATCCTTAATAAGGTTTATGGATGATTATTTGTTAAAAATAGATAATTTGTATTATGATAAGGTTTTAAAGAAAATTAAATATATTTTAATTAAAATACTTGAAAATGTAAAAGAAGAAGATGTAGTTTGTAGTGATTATATTACAAGTGCACTTAATACGATAAGAGGAAACTGTTATATTGCATTAGTTAAATATTCTTTAAAAGTAGCAAAAGTTAAATTTTCAAATGAAGAAATTAAATGGGAAAATGATGTAAAAGAATTGTTCACGCATAATTTAGATAAAGAAAAAGAGACATCTTTAAATTATTCAGCAGTTTTAGGAATGTATTTACCACAACTAATGTATTTGGACGAGCAATGGGTAGTACAAAATATAGATAGAATATTTGATAAAAAGTTAGAAGAATACTGGAAAGCTACAATGGAGAGTTATTTAGGGTATAGTAGATTTTATTTAGATATATATATATTGATGAAAGAGCACAATCACTATGAAAAAGGTTTAAAAACTAATTTTAATGATAAGGGTATAAATGAAAGACTGATAAAACATGTATGTATTGGATATTTAAATGGAGAAGAATCATTAGAAGAAAAGACAAGCTTAATAGTTAAATTATTGGATAAGCAAGAGATAAAAAGTTTAGAATATGTAATAGAGTTTATATTAACATCAAAGAATGAAAATATTGATACTAATATAAAATTGAGAATAAAAGAATTATGGGTAAAGCTTATTCTAGTGTTAGAAAACAATTCTGAATATGAAGAAGCTCAAAAATTGCTATTTGAATTATGTCAATGGATTTACTTTATAGATGTTTTAGATGAAGATGTAGTTATGTGGGTTAAAAAATATATTAAGAATTGTAGACACAATTATGAAACATATTGGATTATTAAAGGATTATTAAAACATGGAATAAAAGAACCTAATAAGGTTGCAGATATTTATTTAGTAATGATTGAAAATGAAATATATCCTAGATATGAAGATGAAATAAGGATGCTAGTAACAATGTTTTATAATAATGGTTTGAAAAAACAAGCAGATGAAATTTGCAACTCTTATTTATCCAAAGGGATGAAATTTTTGCAGGATATATATTACAAATTTAACAAGGTAGATAAATTTTAAGGGAAAATAATTATAATATTTAAAAATTCAGTATGTCTTAGTAAGTTTATATAAAAGTTTTAAAATGTTTCTTCATAAAATCCAATTGAACAAAAGGTAATAATGCTTCTTGAGTTAATAATGGACTTCTAAGATCAGACATTTAGCAGCTATTAGCCTATTTAGTATTGAATATGATGCTGTCAAAGTACCAATTCTGTATTCAGGTGATAGAAATTTACTAAATCCTGTAATATATATCCATCAGTATCTATATTTTTTAATGATGGTAAAGAATTATTGTACTATTGTGAAACAATAATAGAAAATTGATTGAGAAAAATATTTTACAAGTTTTCAAATAAGTAAAAATTTAAAGAAACTTAAGGATTTTTTAGCGTTAAGCACTATTTTTAGACTTTTATATGTATTATGGGATAAATGTAAACATTATGATATAATAAAAATAGTTGACATATGTGAATATGCAGTTTGTAATATCATGAGAGGGGATATTGTTATGATAATTAATCATAATGTGAATGCTATGATTGCATATAGAAATATTATGATAAATGGTTCTTTAGCTGGAAAAGCCATGGAAAGGCTTGCTTCGGGCATGAGGATCAATAGGGCAGCTGATGATCCAGCAGGACTTGCAATATCAGAAAAGATGAGGGCACAGATAAGAGGTTTAGAAATGGCATCAAGGAATGCTCAAGATGGTATTTCTATGATACAAGTTGCAGAAGGCGGAGTTAATGAAATTCAATCTATGCTTCAAAGAATGAGAGAATTAGCAGTACAAGCGGCTAATGGTACAAATTCTCCGGAAGATTTAAAGAATATTCAAGATGAAATTAACGAGTTGACAAAAGGAATTGATGATATTGCAAAGGGTACGGAATTTAACACCATCAAGGTTTTAAATGCTAATGCAGTAGATCAAGGAGAAGTAAAGCTTCAAATTGGTGCTAATGAAGGTCAATCTTTTGGAGTGAAATTTCGAAACATGAATTCTGCAGCTTTAGGTATAAAAGGGGATAAGGATAATTATGGGGTGGATGTTTCTACTCCAGGAAAAGCGTCAGCAGCTATAAAAGTCTTTGATGATGCTATAAATAAAACTTCATCTTTTAGGTCAAGTCTAGGAGCATCATCAAATGTGTTAGAGCATAGAATTAATTATTTAGAAAATACAATAATTAATTTGACAGAAGCAGAATCAAGAATTAGGGATGCCGACATGGCAAAGGAAATGATGAATTATACCAAATATAGCATTCTCCAGCAAGTAGCCCAAGCAATATTTTCGCAAGTTCTCAAGCAACAGGAAAGTACAATTCAATTGTTGAAGTCCTTGAACAACTAAAATATGAATTTTAAAAAGAAAAAATTATGTTAAGCACCAATCTATAGAAATATGTATTAAATATATTTAGTGTAGAGAGAGGTTGTAAATATTTTGATTGAACAGCAATTAAATGTTTGTTTATAGTAATAGGGGTTAAGAGCATGCTTCGCCTCTACCAAAAAATCTACGACAGAAATGTCGTGGATTTTTTTAAGTAATGTATTAATTAAAACTATAGTAATTAAATTATATAATATTTGAGATTAAGAATAGAAATTTAATCACTCGGTACATATAATACACTGAAGAATTGATTTAGATAGTATATTTAAATTTGAATATAATAAAGTTTTGATTAAATAGTAGGAGTGATTAAGGTGGAAGAAAAGCAAGATAAAAATAGAGAAAAGAATGAAGGCGAAGATAAAGTTTGTATTACTAAGCCCGTATGCCCTAAATATAATACAATAATAGATCAGTGCGAGATTGGGCCTTTGACACCTGAACAGAGGCGCATTGAGGCTTTTGAAAAGCGAATTCAGTCTGATTTATTTCAGAAGAATTTGATTCTTGAGGGCCAAAGATGTAATGACGATGAGATTTTATATGCAAATAAGATTGGAAATTATACAAAGGCGTTACCTCATAATTTGTTAGGAGAGGTAAATTTAGAGGCCTATAACATTTGGATAAGCACATTAAACACTGGAAATCCCGAAAAATTTGAGTTAATACCACTAGGAGGAACTAGAAAGTTTGTTGACCCTCAGGCTGCCTATGCGTATGAGATGGTGGGACCTGATTCTCATCATCTTACTATAGCACCGGCTCCGAGTTTTTCCAGTGCCATAGAAGCAAGTGAAATGGCTGAAGACTATTGGATGGCTTTAACTCGTGATGTCCCTTTTGTAGATTATGATACCAGCCCTGAAACTAAGGCTGCAGCTGAAGATTTATCAAAGTTTTCGGTTTTTGACGGTCCTAAGTGCAAATGTAAAGTCACCACAGAAACACTCTTCCGTAGTAATATACCTGACACTTTGGAAGGACCATATGTTTCACAGTTCCTCCTAAAGGATATTCCCTTTGGGGCAAAAACTATAACACAGAAATATATTGTACCTGTAGAAAAAATCGATTATATGGCTTCATATAATGAATGGCTTAATATACAGAATGGACAGGCACCATCTTCAATATTAAAACTTGACCCAGTACCTCGATATATTAGTAATGGTAGAGATCTTGGTCAATATGTCCATAAAGACAATAGCATTCAGGCGTCACTAACGGCTTGTTCGATATTACTAGATTTTGGGCAGGAAGCTCTATCTTTGAGTAATCCCTATTTATTTTCAAAAACCCAGGAGGGATTTGCTACCTTTGGTACCGCACATGTTTTAGATTTTATGACTCGTGTATCCAGGATGGCCCTTGAAGCGGCCTGGTTGCAAAAGTTTTTGGTGCATCGAAGATTAAGGCCCGAAGAATTTGGGGGATACGTACAAAATCTTAAGACAGGCGACGCAAAGTATCCTATTAATCCAGAATTATTAGATTCAAAGGTATTAGAGATAGTATTCAAAAAATATGGAACCTATCTTCTACCTATGGCCTACACTGAAGGATGCCCAACTCATCCGGCATATCCTGCTGGTCATGCAACTCACATTGGAGCGGGGGTAACTATTCTAAAAGCGTTTTTCAATGAGGATTATATTATTCCTAATCCAGTAGTAGCTAGTGCCGACGGGCTTAAGTTAGAACCATATCTTGAGGGTGATCTAAAAGTAGGAGGAGAATTAAATAAGCTTGCTGCCAATATTGCTCTTGGACGAGATTTTGCAGGTGTTCACTGGCGTTCAGACTGTCTAGAAGGTATGAAACTCGGAGAAGCTGTAGCAATAGGATTACTTCAGGATTATAGAAATACCTATAACGAGGAATTTCATGGTTTTTCCTTTACAAAATTTGATGGTACAAAGGTAATAATTTAAAAAATATATCTGTAAAATATGGAAGTATTAGAGCAGATAGTCATCGGATAAATTTATAATTAAATAAGAGGTATGCTTGAAAGTGAATTTTAAATCAGTTTCAAGCATACTTTTTTACAGTTTGAAAAAAGTTTTCCTTCTCCTCATGGATTTTAATAATATTATTTGGAACATGTTTTAGTATTTGTAAATAGATGCATATTATTGCTATCTTTATGATCTTCTCTATTGTATATTGTTGAAAATAGGAGTTCAGCTATAATGAATACAAGCACAATTCCAAAATTTAGAACATACTATAATGTTATAAGATTATAAAAGGAGAGAATAATATGTATAATACTTATATGATGTATGCATATCCTTATTGTGCTGACATACCAATGTATAACTCATATGACATGTATAGTCCTTATAACACTTATTCATGTCCTTGCTTTGTTAACACACCAAGTTATAATGATTCAGATTTTTCTATGAATTTTAATGATAGGTATATTCCTTTTACTGATGAATTGGAGTATGGTTCAAGATTTGCTTCTCCACAATCAGTAAAGGGCAATAGGGCAATTCAATTAAAGGATTATGGACCACAGCCTTTTGTAGTTGATATAGATGAAGCTACTAAGCAAAATGATACTTTTCGTACCGCTTTATGGACAGGAAACCACCTACAAGTTACCTTGATGAGCATTAATGTTGGTGATGATATAGGATTAGAAATGCATTCGAATGTTGATCAGTTTATACGTGTTGAAGAAGGTCAAGGACTTGTAAAAATGGGAAGCAATAAGGATAGGCCCAATTTTCAAGCAGAAGTTTATGATGATTTTGCAATTATGATACCTGCTGGTACATGGCATAATATTATTAATACAGGCGATAAACCACTTAAAGTATATTCTATCTATGCACCACCTCAACATCCACGTGGTACAGTTCATGTAACCAAAGCAGATGCAGAAGCTGCTGAAAAGAACCACCACTAATTAGGATCAACTATATGTAAGATCATTACAAAAAGAATCTATTATTGGTTGAAAAATTATCATACATGTGTGCGTCCAAATACATGATTTAATGGGGCTGTCGCATTAAAAAATTTACATACAATATATTGTTTTGCAAATTTAAAGTTAACACAATATATTGTAGGATTTATTCTTAGTGCGACAGTCCCATTTTTGTATTCATATTTTACAATATAACTATCTTTTGTTTTGTACACCAAAATGATATAATTAACAATATCTTGAGAAAAGAACAAGATACGTACATCAATAAATTAGTATAGGTTAGGGTTTTAAAATGAATAATACATATAAATTATTAATAATTGAAGATGATAAAAACATGTGTGAAGTGTTAAGTAATCTTCTAAATAAATGGGAATTTGAAGTGGATGTATGTAAAGACTTTGAAAAAATAATAGAGTGTTTTTTAAAATATAAGCCTGACGTTGTTCTTATGGATATTAATCTCCCAGTCTGTGATGGATTTTATTGGTGTAAAAAGATAAGACAAATATCTAAAACACCAATTATATTTGTATCTTCAAGGGATAGTAATATGGAGATAGTAATGGCAATCAATAATGGTGGAGATGATTTCATACAAAAGCCATTTAACTCAGAGGTGTTAATTGCAAAATTACAAGCTATTATAAGAAGGACATATGAGTATAAAAATGAAGAAGCAAAAGTATTAAAATGTGATGATTTATTATTAAATTTAGATAATGCAACTCTTTTATACAATGAAAAATCTTTAGAGCTTACAAAAAATGAAATGTTGCTTTTAAAAACTCTTATGGAAAATAAGGGAAAAGGAGTTTCTAGAAGCAAGCTAATGAAAAAGCTTTGGGATGATGATATATATGTTAATGAGAATACTTTAACTGTTAATATTAATAGATTAAGAAATAGATTAGAGAAATTTGGAATAAAAGATTTAATAGTAACCCAAAAAGGCATTGGATATATAATATTATGATATTAGGTCAATTGTTTAGATAAAAATTCTAAATAGTTGGCTTTTTTTAAAGGGAGAGAAAAGTATCGATGAAGATAATGGATTATATTAAGATTAATAAAATATGGTTAATAAGCAATTCAATAATTTTCATAATTCTTAATTGTATATTATATAGTAGCAGTACTATAAATAAGAGTTTCCAAGATATTGTGTATATGGATATACTTATTTTATTAACAGTACTTATAGCTTTTATCTATGGTTTCATAAAAGAAACGAATAAATACAGTAACATTTTAAAATGTAGCGATGAATTAGATAATAAAATAAAGGATTTTCATTTAAGTGTATTTTCAAATATGCTGGAAAAGCAAAAGCTGGAGCATTTAGAGAAGGAAGAAAGCTTAAAAAACAATATAAATGATTTCGAAGATTATATTACAAAATGGGTTCATGATATTAAAATTAATATTGCTGTTATTTATCTATTATTAGAAAACTTTGAAGAGGAGCAATCCCAAAAGATAATTTCTGCAATGAAACAAATGGAGTTTAGTGTAAATCAAGTTCTGTATGTTACAAGGGCAAACAATTATAATTTAGATATAAAAAGCGAGCAGGTATCAGTAAAAGATGAAATTAAAAAGGCAATAAAAGAAAATGCAGAGTTCTTCATAAACAAAAACATTGAAATAATATTAGAAGTTGAAGAGTTTAGCATAATAAGTGATAGAAAGTGGATTTACTATATAATTTCTCAAATTATTAATAATAGCAGCAAGTACACTAATGAAAATGGACAACTATATATCTTTAGTAAAGAGGATAGTAAAGCTTATTATCTGCACATCAAAGATAATGGAATTGGTATTCCAGAGGAAGATATAAATAGAATATTCAACAAAGGATTTACTGGAAAGAATGGAAGGATAAGAACTAAATCAACTGGTATTGGTTTATATTATGCAAAAAAGATGTGTAATAACTTAAATATAGATTTGAAGGTAGAAAGTGAAGAGGGAGAGTACACTGAATTTGTTTTAAGTTTTTACAAGTTAGCAGATTACTTTAATGTTACACCAATGTCACAATAGCATCTAATTTGTAACCTGGATAGATGGAAGAATGTTTAGGTGAAAATTATACTATAGATATGAGGTGATAATTTATGAAAAAAATAATAGAGGCATCAAAATTAATTAAGGATTATGGAAGGGTAACTAATAAACATAAGGTATTAAAGGGAATAGATTTAGAAATTAATGAGGGAGAATTCATCAGTATAATGGGACCTTCAGGGTCAGGAAAGACCACATTTTTAAATATCATGTCAACAATAGATAAAGCAACTTCTGGGAAAGTTATAATTGATAATAAAGATGTAAGTAGTCTAAAAGAATATGAATTAGCTAAGTTTAGAAGAGATGTAATAGGTTTTGTTTTTCAAGATTTTAATTTGTTAGATAGTATGACAATAAGAGATAATATTGCACTACCCCTAACGCTAAATAGTGAGAAGCTAGAGATAATACTGGAAAGGATCAATAAACTAACAAAGCTCTTAGGAATAGAAAAACATCTAGATAAGTATCCTTATCAATTATCAGGAGGGCAAAAGCAAAGAGCAGCAATTTGTAGAGCATTAATTACATCTCCAAAGGTAATTTTTGCAGATGAACCAACTGGTGCTTTAGATTCTAAATCATCTGTAGAAGTTCTTGAGTGTTTTACAAATATTAATAAAAATTATAATACCACAATTGTTATGGTAACTCATGATGCCAGGGCTGCAAGTTATGCAGATAGAATAATGTTTTTAAAGGATGGGAGTATAAGTGGTGAGTTATATAGCAGCGGGAATAAAAGTGAGATGTTTAAAAAGATTCTTAATATGATAGCAGTGATGGGAGGAGAAAGCAATGAACTCATTTAAACTATCATTTAAGCTTTTTAAGGATAATATAAAGATATATAAACTTTATTTGCTTATTACAATTGTTTCTGTTGCAGCTTTTTATAACTTTTTAGCAATCGAAAATAATGAAGCATTTATTTCTGTAAGCGAAAGATTTCAGGCAGCAAGTGTAGCAAGTATTTCCTGTGGTTTTATTTTAGTATGCACAGTAATATATTTTATATTTAATGCAGATAGGTTTTTCTTATTAAATAGGCAAAAAGAGACTGCCTTGTATATGTTAATGGGAGTTACTCAATCAAAAATTGGACAAGTATTTGCAATAGAAAGTTTATTCCTTGGAGTTGTTTCCATATTTAGTGGACTTGTATTTGGAATAATTTTATCTAAATTATTTTTTATGCTTTTAGCAAAATCCATCTTTTTAAATGTAGAAATACCTTTCAAAATTTCATTAGATTCCATTTTTACAGTCATTTTAGTATTCTCATGTATTTTCGTAGTAATAGGTTATAGAAAATATAGAGTAATAAAAAAAAGTAAACTTATAGATATGATTAATGCTGCAAAGAGAAAAGAAGATCTTCCAAGGCTAAGATATTTTAAAGGGATTTTAGGGGTTCTATTAATTTTAGCTGGATACATAGTTGGCGTTATGATTAAAAGATGGGAGTTAGATTTGATGATTTCATCTGTGACAGCGCTAGTATGTGTTTCAGCTGGAACTTATCTTTTCTTTGGAAGTTTCATGTCTATAGTTCTTAATAAGATAATTAAAAATAAAAAGCTGGTATACAAAAATGTTATGTTAGTAAGCATTTCTAATGTGTATTTTAGACTAAAGGGGAATTATCGAAATTTAGCTATGACTGCAATATTATGTGCAGCAGCTATAACAGCCTTTGGAGCAAGCTTATCTTTTAATGAAGTTGCCAAAAGAGAAGCTATTAAACAATCTCCATATAGTTTTAGCTATGAAAGTGATGATGAAAAATCAAAAGAAAAAGTAGTAGAGATAATTAAACAATCTAATCATCAGCTAATTGGAATTAATGAAAATAAATTTTTTTTAGGAAAGGTTAAGTATAAAGACTACCATAAAAAAGTAGATTACAATCGTGAAGCCATAATAATAAGCTATTCAGCATTAAAAAAGAACTTAGAATTTTTACATTATAAAGTAAAAGATAATATTGAACCAAAGGGAAAAGAAGCTGTTTTTATAGCAAGTGCAACAACATTATCATCGACCTTTAATGTTGTAGAAAAAGAAATGGAAATAAATGATAAAGAGTTTGTTATAAAAACACAAGAAGAAGTTCCCTTCACTGGAATTATAGATAAATTAGGAACAAAAAATATATACGTATTAGAAGATAGTGAATATGAAAAGGTAAAGAAAGGTTTTAATGAGATATCATTAAATTGTGTTCAAATAAGCAAGAAGATAGATTCAAAACAATTAATCTTAGATATAAAGAAACTCATACATCAAGGCAAAGTATATCCACCTATTAATGAATATACATGGGATTATTATGCAATGGAAATATTTCATTTCCTTGGGATGGTAATGTCTATAATATTTATACTATCAACCTTTAGTACAATATATTTTAAAATATTAAAGGATGCATTTATGGATAAAGAACAGTATATAACATTGAAGAAAGTAGGAATGAGTAAAGAAGAAATAAAAAAATCTGTATATGTGCAAGTTGCAATCTCATTTATTTTACCTTGTAGTACAGCAATATTACACAGCATTATTGCTATGAAAATGTTAGAACAAGTAATGAATTTTTCTTTTAATCTTCAGTTAATAATTTCTTTAGGATTATATTCAATAACAATGATTTTATTCTATATTTTTATTAGTAATAATTATGTGAATATGGTTTATGAAGAAGGTGATAATAATGCTTAAAAAAATAATAAAAATATTAAGAAACATTCTTATTGTGATATTAGCATTGCTAATAATTATTTCTATAGTAGGCCAAGTCCGAAAATATTTAGAAAGGAATGAGGTTAAGCCTTTAGGGATATTAGTGAATGTTGATGGTAAAAAAATGCATGTATATTCTGAGGGCCATGGAAAGAAAACAATTGTTTTAATGCCGGGATTAGGAAGCATAGCACCTTCAATTGATTTTAAGCCTTTAATTAATGAACTGAAAAAGGATTTTAAAGTAGTAGTTGTAGAACCTTTTGGGTACGGCTTCAGTGAAGAAACTTCCGAGGAACGAACTGTAGAAAATATTATTGACGAAACTAGAATGGCATTAAAGAAAGCAAAGATAAGGGGCCCATATATACTTATGCCTCACTCAATATCAGGGGTATATGCTCAGTACTATGCATCAACTTATCCAGATGAAGTTGATGCAATAATTATGCTAGATACAACCTTAGTTAAGGCATGCTTAGAGGATTCAGATAAAGTTGATTTATCTATGGGTAAAAAACAATTGATTTTATCTACTCTGGGAAATCTTTTAGGAATAGATAGAATATACTATAACAGTATTTATAAAAATGAAAATTGTTTTTCGGAAAGTAATAAAAAGAAGTTAGTTAAGGTGGGAGTTAAAAACCCATTTAATAAAACTATGGAAAATGAAGTTGATATGATATTGAAAAATTGTGAAACAGTGAATAAAAGCAAAATGCCAAAGGACTTACCCATATTTAAATTTGTTGCAATCAAATATATTAAGGATATAAATAATGAAAAATACACAAAAATAATAAATAAAAACTTAAGTGAATTTAAAGATTATAGCAAATTTAAATATTGTGTTTTGGAAGGCCGTCATTATATTTACTATACAAAATCACAAGAAATTGAGAAAGAAACTCGAGAGTTTTTAGCTAAATATGATAATTAATTATAGTAGTTTAAAATGGAGTAGAGGATTTCAAAGGTTACGACTCACCTCCACCATGAAACCCACCACAATACTAATTATAGTGTTGCTGTGGGTCTTTTATTTTCTATTCTTTAATACAAGGAAGAATGCTTACAGAGGAATGCACTAATCTAAGCCTATGGGTTAGAAAGTTAATAAACCCAGCTCACTTATATAATAAATCTTTGTTACACAATATAACTTTTTATTATCAACAGCATATAATAAAGTAATCAAATGAAAATAATATAGAATACTAGGGGATGATAAAATGAGTATTAGACATTATGTTTTATTAGCTACAGATGGATTAATAAGTCTACCCAAAGATGATGTTTTATGTACTACAGATAGAGAAGATGTTTATATCTTTGGATTTACAGGTGGGCTTTTAGAAGTAGATGGAATAACAATAGAAGAAAATAAATATCTAGATTATACAGATCCAGCTAATTGGGACACAATTTTTATGAAGAAAGGTGAAGCTACTATTCCTTCTCCTATGATTTGGGGAGAAGTAGGTGATCATATATATATTACGCTTATTAATATTGGAATGAAACATCTTCCTGAGCTTAAAGATTTTCATACTGTGCACATGCATGGCGCCCACGTTGCTACTCAGCTAGATGGTTTCCCTGAAAGTTCATTTGGTGTTCCTATGTGGGAAAAAGAAGAAAATCAACCGCTTAAAGCACCACCTACTGCAACCTATTTTTTTCATCCGGAAGATCCAGGAACTTTAATGTATCACTGTCATGTAGAAGCTTCTGAGCACATTCAAATGGGAATGTATGGGGCATTGGTTATATATCCTTCTATGGAAAGTTTGGCTGAAAATGGAATTACAAAATGTGATGAATGTGGACGTTGGAAACTATATGGTGAAGAACTATGCCATATTCCTAAAACTGCTACAAATCGAAATTTTGCTTATAATAATATTAACAGCTATTTTGATAAAGAATATGTAATGCTTTTATCTGATATAGATTCAAGGTGGCATAAAAACGTTGAGAACCAGAATCAGGATCCTCCACCTCCTCCTTTTAATCCAGTAGATTTTAAACCGGATTTTTGGCTAGTTAATGGAAGAGCTTTTCCTGATACACTTCTTCCACATCCTTTAACTCCACCTGATAATAGTAATCCAAATCTTACTCAAATTAACTATGAATCTTATGTTCATGTGAAAACCAATGAAAAGTTCCTACTTCGAATGATTAATATGGGTTATCAAGTGGTTCCATGGCATATTCATGGTTGGCATTTTATGGTGGTTGGAAAAGATAGTCATTTAAGCCCATTCCTAGCTCTTAGTAAAAATTCTAAACACATTAATCATAAACTAACAGAAATGGGTTTTACTAATACAATAGGGTCTGGAGAAACCTATGACTTAATTATTACTGCGGACGATAAGAGAGATTTATACAGAAGGTATATTGTAAAAGGGCAAGATGGTTTCAATTCTCTTTGTAAGCAGATTAAGGGGATTTATAATATTGATAAGAATGCTATTTTTAATATTCCAGAAGAACCAGTAAACTGTGATAATCCACAACTAATAAATTATATAGAAATATGTAATCAGTGTCATAGAGATCCAAACAATCAGTTCTTTCCACAATTTTATCCAATGCACAATCATGATGATTACAAGGTTACTAACAATGGAAAATATCCAGGTGGTCAGTTAACATTGATTCAAATAGATGCACCAGATAGACCAATGTAGAAAGGAATTTAGGATTAAGTATAAAAAATTTAATTATTTAGGCTATTTAAGAATAAGTTAAATTAAAAGAACAGGCTAGTTTTTTAGAGGAAACTAGCCCATGTCTTTTATAAATTAGCAACGGTTACTTGCTAAAATTAATCTTTAAATCTTTTAAGGTACAGTGAATTTTATTAGTATATGATTGCTAGCCATGATGCAAGTCTAAATCCTTTAAACTAATGCTTTGCCTAGTCTGAATATAAGGAAAATACTGTAGATAATAGAAAACTTGGTTCCAATTTTTAAGTTTGACACAAATATCTATCTACTTTATAATTGAATTACATAATGGAAGTAATAAGGAAGCGAGAATTAATATGATAAATGTTATTAAAACTGCAATTGTAACTATAATAATATCATTTATATCTGGGTTACTATTAGATCATTATAGAAATTTGGCACCTAGAATACTATGCAATATAGGAAAAGGTATACCTATAGATATAAATAATAAAAAATTTAATGCATACATTATAACTGTTAGAAATGTATCAAATAAAATAATTCATGATATAACTTTACATGTACAAAGCCCACAAAGTAACTTAAAAATTACAGATGCTAAAATAACAAAGGGCTTAAAATTTGATTCTTCAATAGAAGATAATATTTTAGATGTATGTATACCTTTTTTGAGTAAGGATGATGAGTTTTCAGTTACTGTATATGTAGAAAATCAGCATGGAGTGAATAATAAACCTGCTGTTATAATTAGATCACCTGAAAAGTTTAAAGAAGTAAGCTCTGAAGAACGAAAAGGGATATTTTCAATATTTACTAATATACCTAAAAATATAAAAGAGATAATTTCTGATGTAACAAAAAAAGATGAAACAATAAATGAAAGAAATAGAGAAATAACAAATAAAAACAATAAGCTTGGCAAAAATAAAAAAGTAATGATAATCGCTGCATCAGTTATTTTAGTTGTAATTGTTGGTGTTGTAGCAAGATTTTATTTTAAAGGAAAACCTGCTGATACTAATACGAAAACACCAAGTGTAGAAACTAAGGCTACAAAACAATCTAATGATTCAAAGGGATCAACAGATAAAACAACTAAAGGTACAGATGTAAAATCATCAACAGATGGAAAAGCTAAAAATACAGATGGAAATTCATCAACAGGTGGCTCAAGTAACAATACAGATAAAAAGCCATCAACAGGTGGAACAAATAGCAATACGAATAAAAAACCATCAACCGGTGATACAAGTGGAGATACGAATAAAAAGCCATCAACCGGTGATACAAGTGGAGATAAGGATGGAAATTCATCAACAGACGGAACAACAGATGGAGATTCATCAAATAGTGGAACAACCAATGATGGAGATAAGAATCCATCAACCGGTGGAGGAACACCTGAAAATACAAATGAAAAACCATCAACAGATGGGGCAAAAGGAGATACAGGTAACTAATTTATCAATGTATCTTTGTAGTAAAAATGAAAAGCCTTTTATATAGGCATAAAAATATGAACAAAAAGTCATAATATCATTTTTAATGATATTATGACTTTATTTAAAATAACAGTTAGTTTGTGTACTAACTGTTATTTTTGGTTCAATTTAAAGCAAGAATTAAGTTTAACTAAAAAGTGGTATTTGATGTTGTGCATACTTTAGATTAAATCATAGACAATAGTAGAGTAAAAAATATGATTACTTATTTAAAAATATAGTAGCAGTCTCAAAGGAAATTTCGCCGAAGGATACAATTAATGCTTTAATGTTGTATTGTTGGTTTTGTGTAAAATATATGCAAGATTGTCACAAAAGTAATTTATGAAGAGCTATCATTGGTTGAGAAAGATGATTTTTATGTGTAACTATTTATAAAACTTATTATAAATTCAAAAATCCTTAAGGATTCTTAAGGATTCTTAAGAATTTTTTCGATGAAATTTTAATAGTTATTTTCTATACTTAACCTACAAATTAATTTCAATGTAAATGAGAAATGTGGGAGGTTTAGTATGGGAAATATAGAATTTTTAATACAATATGTGAAATCACCGAGAAGTATAGGGGCTGTATTACCAAGTTCTCAAAAGCTTGCTGAAGAGATGGTTAGAAATGTGGATTTTCAAAATGCTAAATGTATAGTAGAATATGGACCAGGTACAGGTGTATTTACAGAAAAATTAATAGCAAAAAAGAAAGAAGATACATTATTGATTGTTTTTGAAAAGAATCAAGAGTTTTGTAATAATCTTTTAAATAACTATAAGTATAAAAAAAATGTTAAAATAATAAATGATGGAGCTGAAAAAATAAAGGAACATTTAAAGAATTTCAATATTAGTCAAGCAGACTATATTGTATCAGGGCTACCTTTTGCATCATTGCCTAAAAATATTTCAGATAGAATATTAAATAACACAAAAGAAGTATTGAATGTTGAGGGAGAATTTATAACTTTTCAGTATTCATTAGTAAAAAAAGGATTGTTTAAAAGTTATTTTGATAGTATTAAAGTTAAGAAAATAATGTTAAATTTACCACCTGCATATGTACTCAAATGCAGATTAAGCATATGAAAGAAAATAACAAGCCAAGGGTTTTGATATATTTTATATTTAGACAAGAAGTGAAATTTTCAATTTATTAAGAAGATTCTGAATTTTGCTACTGATTATGATACAAAATAAACTAAAGTAGCCACTAGTTATTTTTTTCAATATGCATTCATAGGGGGAGAATTATGAAAGAAAAAATATTAGTGGTTGATGATGATATAACAATAAAAAATTTAATCGAAGTTTACTTAAAAAGTGAAGGTTATGATGTTGATAATGCTTCTAATGGAGAAGAAGCATTAAATTTAATAGGAGATTATAATTACGATTTGGTAATACTAGATATAATGATGCCAAAGCTAGATGGTATATTAACTTGTATAAAAATTAGAGAAAAATTTACAATGCCAATAATATTTTTATCTGCTAAAGGAGAGGAACTTGATAAAATACAGGGGTTAACCGTTGGAGCAGATGATTATATTTCAAAGCCATTTGGATCTATGGAACTTTTAGCTAGGGTAAAGGCTCAGTTAAGAAGGTATAAAAAATTTAATAGTATAACAATTAGCAAAAATATAATCGAAATAGAGGATTTAGTTATTAATGTGGATACTCATGAGGTTAATGTAAGAGGTGAAAATATTAAATTGACCTCAAAGGAATTTAATATTTTAGAGTGTCTAGCTAGGAATAAGGGAATAGTATTTTCAGTGGAAAAACTTTATGAAACTGTATGGAAGGAAAAATTTGTAGTATCAGACACTTCTGTGGTGGTGCATATAACAAATATAAGACAAAAAATAGAAATTGATCCCAAGGCTCCTCAATATATAAAAACTGTTTGGGGAGTTGGGTATAAGATATGAACAAGAATTCGGGACTCAGTTGTTTATTAAAACTATTAATGGTTCAATTAATTATTTTTTCAATAAGTAATTTAATAATTGTAATTATAGATACATATGAAAGTTTGTTTAGAGGTGATAATTTAAACCCTGAAAAATTTATAAATCTTAAGGTGCTATTAATACCTATTTTGATCTCAATAATTATAATTTTTATATACATTCATCTATATAAAATAAAAAAAGCTTATTTATTAATAAAAAAAATAGATGTCAAGGTACTTCTTTTATTAGTAATTCCTTTTCTATTAAGTGTGATTATTATATTTTTAGGCAATGTATACCGAGAAGTATTGGTGTATATAAATTATGACTTAATACGAATTAATAAGTATACTATAATTTTATTGTTAGTATCTATAATAATTACTATAACTTTAATTTATACATTAATTAAGATTATAAGAAATAAGGGTTTGCTTATAAGTAAAATAGGTTTAAGGCTTATTTTTATAGTAGGCATAGTTTTTATTGCAAGTATGGTGCTTCTTAATATTATGAGAAAATTTATAGAGAGCTATTTATTAGGTTATGGTAATATGGATCCAAAAAAATTCGCTAGAATATATAATACGGTTTCTCTAGGATTTATTATTGTAGTAATTGTAACATGTATTCTAGTTATTTTATCTATTGTAAATGAATGGGTTCAGTATTTAAATTATATGATTTTGAAATTAAGGAGAATATCAGAAATTCAGTATGTAGATGATCTTGATATTAATGGAGATGATGAGTTTTCAGAACTTGCAAGTAGCATAAATGTAATGTCTAATAAGCTCAAAGATAATTATGAAAGGGAGAAGAAAATTGAGAAGGAGAAAAATGATTTTATAGTTGCTGTTTCACATGATTTAAGAACCCCATTAACTTCTATAATAGGTTATTTAGATCTGTTAAAGAATGAAAAGATTCAAAGTTATGAAAAAACAAGTGAATATATAGATATAACCTATAGGAAAGCCATAGATTTAAAAAATCTAATTGAGGAGCTTTTTGAATATACTAAAATTGAAAATGATTATGTTTCTTTAGAAAAGGTTGAATTTAATATAGCAATATTAGTAAATCAGATTCTGGGTGAACAGATGTTATTTTTTAAGGAAAAGAATATAAATATTGAATTCGAAAGTGAATCAAACGAAATATATTGTGAAATTGATATAAAAAAAATGGTTAGAATAATAGAGAATATTATAAATAATGTCCAAAAATATAGTTCCCCAAATACAAGCTTTAAAGTATATATAAAGGAAAAGGAAGCAAATGTATTAATTTCTTTTGAAAATATTGGTGAACATATCAAAAAGGATGACTTGGAGTTAATTTTTGAAAAAATGTATAGAATTGATAAGTCTAGAAGCTCGCAGAGAGAGGGATCTGGGTTGGGGCTTGCAATTGCTAGAAAGCTTGTGGAAATCCATAATGGTAGGTTATGGGCTGAATGTGAAGGAAATACCATAAAGTTTAATATACTACTTCCTAAAACGAAAGGCAAATAAATATTAAAGAACTTGTCTTGTTTTAGATATTAATTTGTTTGTTTTGAGGAAACTTCTTTAAAAATTATTTTTCCAATACTATTTTATAATTATGTATAGTAATATTAGCACTTTTAATATTTTTATTTTTAGTATTTGTAAATAGATATATGATTATTAATTTTTTTATAAAAATGTGTTTACTTATTTAGAAATACAGTGTATATTAAATAATCATAAGTGAATTACTGAGGTAGAGGAGCGAACTTTAAGAGTAAAATTGTGGAGATAAGCACTGTGAAGCAGTTTGAAAGGAAATTTCGCCGAAGCATACAACTAATGCTTTAATGTTGTATCGTTGGTTTTGTATAAAATATATGCAGGACTGTCACAAAGATAATTTGTGGGGAGCTATCATTCGTTGTGGAATTAACATGTATTTGTAGTCTAAATACATGCTTTAATACCCTGAGGTAGAGTCTCAGGGTATTTTTTTATGCTCGTCTTAGTTAATTCGCCTATCGGAAAACAAAAGTAATAAGGAGGAAGAAAAATGAGTACTACAAAAGAAAAAGATTCTAATTCACATAAGCTTAAAAGAAGTTTACAAGCAAGACATCTTAATATGATTGCTATGGGGGGAGCTATAGGAACAGGAATATTCCTAGCGCTTGGTGCTACTATCAAGCAAGCAGGCCCTGGTGGTGCTCTTACTGCTTATGCTTGCATAGGAGTTATGGTTTACTTTCTAATGACAAGCTTAGGAGAAATGGCAACCTTTATGCCTGTATCAGGTTCTTTCGAAACTTATGCTTCAAAATTTATAGATCCTGCATTTGGGTTTGCACTTGGTTGGAACTACTGGTATAACTGGGCTATCACAGTCGCTGCTGAAATGGTGGCTGGTGCACTAATTATGAAATTTTGGTTTCCTAATGTTCCAGCTATTATTTGGAGTGTTTTATTCCTTGTATTAATAGTTGGCCTTAATTTATTATCCGCAAAAGCTTATGGTGAATCAGAATATTGGTTTGCAGGTATTAAAGTATTTACTGTTATTGTATTTTTATTAATAGGTACTGCTACTATTTTAGGTATATTAGGTGGACATACAATAGGACTCCAAAACTTTACTATTAAGGATGCTCCATTTGTTGGAGGTGCTAAATCTATTTTTATGGTATTTTTAATTGCAGGTTTTTCTTTTCAAGGTACAGAACTTGTTGGTATAGCTGCTGGTGAAAGTGAAAACCCTGAAAAAACTATTCCTAAAGCCATCAATACAATATTTTGGAGAATCATAGTTTTTTATTTAGGAACAATATTTGTTGTAAGTGCAATAATACCTTATACAGATGCTGGAGTTAATACAAGTCCATTTACATTAGTATTTGAAAAAGCTGGTATTGCAGCTGCTGCATCACTAATGAACGCAGTTATTTTAACTTCAGTAATATCCTGTGGAAACTCAGGAATGTATGCTTCAAGCAGAATGCTGTATGCAATGGCTAAAGAAGGAAAAGCACCTAGCTGGTTAGGAAAGCTTAATTCAAGAGGAGTTCCAGTAAATGCATTAGCATTAACTACTCTAGTAGCATCAGCTTGTTTCTTAACAGGACTTTATGCTGAAACCACTGTTTATGTGTGGCTGGTTGCAGCTTCAGGACTTGCAGGCTTTATTGCCTGGGTTGGTATAGCGTTATGTCACTATCGTTTCCGTAAAGCTTATGTTGCTCAAGGACGTGATTTAAATAAGCTTGTTTATAAAGCAAAGCTATTCCCGCTTGGTCCGATAATAGCGCTAGTATTATGCATAATAGTTATTTTAGGACAAGGTATTAGTTACTTTGAAGCTACCAAAATTGACTGGAATGGAATAATAGCATCTTATATAGGATTGCCAATATTCTTTGGTTTATGGTTTAGCTATAAAAAGAAACATAAAACAAAGGTTGTTAACTTACAGGATGTAAGTTTTGACGTAGAAGATACTCATTCTAAAACAGAAATTGCTTAAGATAAAATATAAGGACTGTTGATATTTAGTCAGCAGTCTTTACATTTATTAGATGATAGTACGAAATGATATATACAGGATAATTTATAAACCGTGCTTTTTTCTTTTTAATTACTAAATATAGTTCAACTTGGACTAAAAGTTTTATATCATCATTATATTTTATTGTATAAGGAAAAATTTGTTGACGACAAGAATAATAAATTATATACTTAAATAAAATTATAGTTATAGGAAAAGGAGATTTGAAGAGATGATTTTAGTTGTTCTTAACTAAACTATTAATAAAAGTAAATAGTTTGAAATGCTTTTAAAGTTCCATCATGGAGCTTTAGTTAATGATGCATTTTAAGAATAATATCATCCATTAAACTCTTTTATATAAAAATAAAATAACTATAAGTACATGCATATAAAAAATATATATGTTTATTTATACTATCATTACAATATGGATAAATATATATTGTGTATTAAGTTAAATTTGAATATAGTAAAAGGTGTTTATACAAACAAGATCCCCCATAGATGATATTGTTCATCTATGGGGGATCTTTTAATTTTATATTAATAAAGGCGGTGTATTTTATGACTTTAACAAAAGTTACAGATAGAATTTATTTTCTTGAAAATGATAAAGAAACAGATAGAGCGTTAATTGGATATATTAAAGGAGATAAGTACTCCTTAATGGTGGATGCAGGAAACTCGAAAAATCATGTTGAAAAATTCAATAATTCTATAGAAAAGTTAAATTTAAGATTACCTGATTATGTAGCTATTACTCATTGGCATTGGGATCATACTTACGGTATGAATGCAGTTACAGGAAAAGTAATAGCATGTGAAATAACTAATGAAAGATTAAAGATTATGTCGAAATGGCAATGGACAGACGAAGCAATGAAACAACGTCTTTTAACTGGAGAAGATATTGAATTTGCGGATACGAATATTCGTAAAGAATATAAAAACCTTCAAGATATAAAGGTTATACCTGCTGATGTAGTTTTTAAAAATGATTTAGAAATAAATTTAGGAGGATTAAAGGTTATTTTAAAAAATGTTGTTGCACCTCATTCAGAAGATTCTGTTATAGTCTATGTACCTAAAGAGCGAGTAGTATTTATAGGAGATGCTTACAGTATAGATTTTTATAATAACTACAAGTATGATTTAGCTAAATTACAAAATTTTATAAATATGTTGGAGAGTTTAGAATTTGATATCTGCTTTTTAGGACACTCATCACCTCTAAAAAAGACAGATATTATTGAATATTTAAAATCACAATATAAGAGAATCTCTATAAGTAATGATTAACTATAATATAAATTTAGTTTTTTAGAAAGGCAGAAGCATATTAGTCTTTTAGATAAAATTAAGTCTATCAAATAACTTTTTAAAGTAAGTATAATTTTGAAAGGAGAAATTTTATGGATAAAAGAGTAGATGTGAAACAATATATTTTTGAGTTAGCTCAATATGATGATATAAAAGATATTTTATCGTTGATTAAATTGCGCATTAAATGAATGGATGAGAAGGGCATTGAACAATGGAACAAAACTGACTATCTTAACTCTTATCCTAGTGAATACTTTGAGAATTGCATTTCAAGAAAAGAGTTATATGTTTTAAAATGTCAAGAGAACAGAGAGATAGTAGGTGCAGTTGCTTTGCATACATACGATAGTCGTTGGGAATATAAAGATTCTGCTTACTATATTCACAATTTAGTTACTTCTGTAAATGCTTGTTGTGCAGGAACTGTTTTAATTAATAATTGTGAATTGATTGCAAAAAATAATAATAAAAGATACCTAAGACTTGACTGCCAAGCTTCAAATATTAAACTAAATAGATACTATGAAAGATTAGGATTTGGATATGTTGGAGTTATTAAAGATGGATTATATGTTGGCAATAAGCGTGAAAAAATAATATAAAAAGACTCAATTCGTAATTTTAAATAAGCAAAAGCGGTATAAAAAGCAGATAAGTAGTTATGAGAAAACTTATTATTAAAACACATTTATTTAGTAAAAGTTATTAAGGTTGTTTTACAAAAAATACTAAGATAACATATAAGAAGATAATGTGAATGTAAGAAAGGAAAAACTAAAAATGAGTGAATTTTTATTAATTAATGATAAAAAATATAGTTATCTTTGTAATTACAAAGATGACAGTATTTTAAGAAATAGTTTTAATACATTAACAGAAAAAACTTATGGTTTTAATTTTAAGCAATGGTATGAAGATGGATATTGGGGAGGCAAATATATACCATATTCTTTATTAGATGGAGATAATGTAGTATCTAATGTTTCAGTAAATATCATTGATTTCTTGATTTCAGGAGAAGAAAAGAGGTATGTACAAATTGGAACAGTTATGACAGATGAAGAGTATAGGGCACAGGGGCTATGTAGAGCACTTATGGAAAGAGTTATAAAAGAATGGGAGGATAAATGTGATCTTATATATCTTTTTGCTAATGACAGTGTTCTTGATTTTTATCCTAAGTTTGGATTTGATAAGTGCGATGAGTATCAATACGTTATAAACAAAATAAAAAAGAAGAAGTCAGGAAAAATAAGAAAGATGTCCATGGATAATGAAGGGGATAGAGAATTTGTTTATAATATGGCTTGTAATACAATATCCCTATCAAAGTTTTCTATGAAAAATAATCCATCTCTTATAATGTTTTATTGTACATCATTTATGAAGGATAATATTTATTATCTTCAAGATTATGATACTGTGGCTATTTGTGATTTTGATGAAGATATTTTATATGTTCAAGATGTGTTTGCAAAAAAAGAAGTAAATTTAGATAATATTATAAATGTAATGATGAAATATGAAACAAAGAAAGTTATTCTAGGATTTACTCCAAATAATAGTTCTTCTTATGAGAAAATTTTGGTAGATGAAGATGATACTACTCTTTTTATTAAAATGGGAAAAGATAATCCATTTAAAACAAGAGATTTAATGTTTCCAGTATTATCTCATGCATAATAATAAATGAAAAGGAATGATTATATGAAAAGAAAAATAATATTAAATTTAGCAATGAGCATAGATGGATATATAGCATCAAAAGATGGTGGATTTGATTGGATAGTTGGAGATGGAGATGAAAAATTAGATACTGAAGATAAATGGGATTATGATAAGTTTTTAAATGATGTGGATACTGTAGTTATGGGAAAAAATTGTTATGACCAAAGCTTCCATAATGATTTTAATGATAAAAAAGTATATGTAGCAACCTCACAAAAATTACAAGACTATGGCAATATACATTTTATAAACGGTGATATATGTAAAGTAATAGAAGAAGAAAAAGAAAAAGAGGGTAAAGATATCTTCTTATTTGGTGGCGGAGGTCTTGTAGATAATTTTATTAAATCAAATATTATTGATGAGTATATAATTGGAATAATTCCTACAATATTAGGCAAAGGTAGACCTTTATTTTTAGAGAGTAATCCTAAAATAGATTTACATTTAGATCAGTATATTATGGATAAGGGTGTTGTAATATTAAGATATTCAAAAAGATAAATATATATTCATAAAGGAATAGCTTGTTTATTAAGCAAGAATATAAATATAGGAGAATATAAATGAATTTCGTAGCTATAGATTTTGAAACTGCTAATGAAAAAAGAAATAGTCCATGCTCTATAGGGATTGTTGTTGTGAAAGATGGAGAGATTATAGAAAAAGTACATTATTTAATAAAGCCTAAGGAAATGAGATTTATGCCAATAAATATTGGAATTCATGGAATAAGGCCGCATATGGTTCAGGACGAATTAGAATTTGATAAAATATGGGGAAAAATTAAGGGCTATTTTAATAATAATTTAGTAATAGCTCATAATGCTTCCTTTGATATGTCTGTATTAAGAAGTACGTTGGAATTTTATAATATAAAAATGCCAAGTTTTGAGTATATATGTACAATGAAGCTCTCTAAAAATTTTTATAGTAACATTGATAATGCAAAATTAAATACAGTGAATAATTTTTTAGGATATAAGTTTCAGCATCATGATGCTCTGGCAGATGCAATGGCATGTAGTAATATTTTACTTAATATATCAAAGGAATTAAATTTAAAGAATATTAATGAAATATCAAAATTAGTTGGAGTGACTTTAGGATATGTAAATGAAAATGGATATAAACCATCTTCCACTAAAGGAAGGATTTTAAAAAGATCTAATAGACAAGCTCCAAAGGAAAATAAAAAGATAATAGAAAGCTTTAATTTTACTGCATTTAAAGAAGAAGTTGTTGTATTTACAGGTGGATTAGCTTCTATGACAAGAAATGAAGCAATAATATTAGTTGGAAAGCTTAATGGAACTGTTGGGAGCTCTGTAACTAAGAAGACAACATGCTTAGTTACAAATACAAAGGATATAGAGGATTTGAATAGAGAAGAAATGAGCAATAAGCTTAAGAAAGCCGTAGATTTAAAGAAAAAAGGTCAGAATATAAAGTTTTTAAATGAGGAAACATTCCTACAAAAATGTAAAGAAAAATAACAAATTAACTCACGATAAGTTTTAAGCAAAGTTAAGACGCCATTCGTACAAAAATATATTATATTAATCCTCCTAATATGATTTTATATCATTACATATTAGGTAACATGTAATAAAAAGTTACTGTAAATGTAAAATTATATATATCTAAAAAGTTTTGTGGATTTTACTTATTGTGATTCGCTTTTGTAAAGAATATGTATTTAATAAAATTAACTTTTTTAATATATAAATTTATAATGAGTTTGATTATTTAGAAATGCAATTTAACTTGTTATATTAAGTGGTTTTGAGTTTGTAAAGGAATATTTCCCTATGGATGATATTGTTCATCTGTAGGGATTTTTCGTTTTTTGTGTAGGGTAGAGCGAATAAATTTCTAAAATGGAGTTTTAAACATAATTCTTCATTACTTATTATTAATTTTTAATTCATGGTAAAAATTTTATTATAGAAATTGAAATCATATATAAGTTAAATCTTCATAATATCAACAAGTAATTTAGGTATTATTATTTTATTATCAAGCAAAAGGAGTGATGCTATGAGGGGAAAAATCTTAACAATATTAGGAGCAAGTATACTAATTTTAACTGCAGTAGGTTTTTACATATTCAACAATGAACCTAAAGCCCTATCAGATAATAAAGCAGAGAATATTAAAAAATTTGATGAGGTATATAGTAGTGAAATAAATAAGAGTTATGACGGAAGTTACTTAGATAAAATAGTAACGATGGTTGACTCTAAAGAAGAATTTAATATAAAAATTAATGATATTAATAAGGGTAGTAAGATAATACTTATTAATCCGTCAAATGGAGAAAAGCAGGATATGACTTATACGGAAAATAATGAATTTGTTTTAACCACTAAACTTGATGAAGGTGTAAATTATGGGATTCTCATGGACAATAAATTAATTGGTGGCATAAGAGTTGTAAATGAGTTAGATAAAGCGGATAAAGAAAAAATATATGAAGAAGTAATGAGAAGTTTACAATGTGGTATTTAGGAGGAAAACTATGAACTATATATTACTATTTTTAGAAGGGATAATAACCTTTATATCTCCTTGTATATTGCCAATGATTCCAATATACGTTTCATATTTTGCAGGAGGAGATATAGATAATAAAAATTATAAAAACAGAGCATTAATAAGTTCAATAGCATTTGTTGCAGGATTTACCCTTGTGTTTACCTTATTAGGTGTAGCAGCAGGAACCGTAGGTGTCATTTTTAATACATATATGAGGGAGATAAATATAGTATCAGGATCGATTATGATAATATTTGGTCTGAATTATTTAGGCATAATAAATGTAGAATTATTGCATAGAAGCTTTAAAATAAATAAGCCAACAGGACATAAAAAATCCTCTATTATGTCTACAGCATTATTTGGAATGATATTTGGATTTGGGTGGACACCGTGTGTAGGACCATTTCTAGGATCAGCACTTATGATAGCATCAAATTCCACTAATGTATTTATGGGAGCATCAATGCTAATGATCTACAGTTTAGGTCTTGGAATACCATTTATACTATCAGCACTTTTAATAGATTCTCTGAAAACTACTTTTGAATTCATAAAGAGAAATTATAAGATAATAAATAGAATATCAGGGGTTCTGCTAATTATTATAGGGATAATGATGATGACTGGTTACCTAAACTTATTATTATCAATATTGGCATTTTAAATTATAAAAGGAGTGATAAATTTGAAAAATAATAAAAGATATATATATATAAGTGTTATAATGTTAGTTTTACTTGTAGGGGTTAAATTTGGATATGACTATTTATCAAATAATTACAAAAGTAATGAAGCTATTAATAATGTATCAGATGAAAATTCTAGTTTTCAGCTAGCAGTAGATTTTACAGTTTATGATAAAGATAATAATAAAGTAAAGTTATCAGATTATAAAGGGAAGAAGGCTGTAGTAGTAAATTTCTGGGCAAGCTGGTGTTCTCCATGTAAGTATGAAATGCCATATTTTCAAGAAGCAGCAAATAAATATAATAATGAGGATTTAGAAATACTAATGGTAAATCTTACAGACGGAATGAGGGAAACCAAAGGGTCTGCAGAGAGATTTATGAAAGAAGAAGGATATAATATGAATGTGATGTTTGATATAGAGCTTGATGCAGCTAATAAATATAAATTAAATGCTATTCCAAGAACAGTATTTATAGATAAAGAAGGAAATTTAGTGTATGATCATGTAGGAATCATTGATAAAGAAATACTTGATGAAAATATAAATAAGATAATTAATTAAGTACTCATATGGAGGTATAATTTTATGAAAGAAACTATACTTGTTATAGATGATGAAGTTAAGATAATAGAAGTTATAAAATTGTATTTAGAAAATGAGGGATATACTGTAATACAGGCTACAAGTGGGATAGAGGCATTAAAAAAGCAAAGTGAGTTTAATCCTGATCTATTAATATTAGATTTAATGTTACCTGATATATCAGGTGAAAATGTCTGTGAGCGCATAAGGGAAGAATCTGAAGTACCAATAATTATGCTAACTGCTAAATCAAGTGAAGATAGTATACTAAATGGATATTCAATTGGAAGTGATGATTATATAACAAAACCATTTAGTCCAAAGCAATTAGTAGCGAAGGTTAATGCAGTTTTGAAAAGAGTTAAGGGAAATCAATGTAAAAACTTAATTTTTAATAATGAATTAATCATAGATATTGTTAATAAGAAAGTAGAATACAATAACAAAGAAATTATATTAACTGCTTCGGAATATAAAATACTATCTATACTGGCTAAAAATCCTAATAAAATATTTTCAAGGGAAGAGTTAATGGATTATATAAGTAGAGATAATACTTGTATCTATGATAGAATAATTGATACTCATATAAAAAATATAAGAGCCAAATTAGATCAAGATAGTAAAAGTCCAACCTATATAAAAACTATTCGTGGTATGGGATATAGGTTCAATGTTTAATAAATTGAGATATAGAGTAAGCTTGATTTTTATATTATTTTCATTGAGTATCATATTTTTAGCAAACATAGTAAACCATTATTGTATCGAAAAGAAGTTTAATATATATACTAGTGAAAAAATACAACAGTCGAAAATGGAAATCAAAAATAAAATATCAAATGCATACAGTAATAATTCATGGGATAAGAAAGCTATTGAGAACATAGGAACAGATGCGATAACTGGAGGATTGCTTATAACAGTTAAAGATAAAAATGATAATATTATATGGAATGCAAGGGAATATGATAATATTGTATGTGAAAAGATTTTAAATAAAATTATAGAAAATACTAATAAAGTAAGCCCAGATGTAGATATTAAAAATACATTTGATAAATTTGACCTAAAACAAGATGAAGCTTTAATAGGGAAATTAGAAGTTGAGTATATAGGTCCGATTTATTATGAAGATTCAGATGTTATATTTTTGAGAATGCTAGACAGAATATTATTTATACTAGGGCTACTATTTTTCATTATATCTATTATAGTAGGATGGTTATTGTCTTATGCTATCAGTAAGCCTATCTTAAAGGTAATAGATGCAACAAATCTTATATCAGAAGGAAATTATTCCAAAGGCATAAAAGAAGATTACAGTATATATGAAATCAATAAACTTATAAAATCAATAAATATGATGGCAGGAGATTTAGATAAACAAGAAAAAATAAGACAAGAGCTAACGAAGGATATATCACATGAGCTTAGAACCCCTATAACGACTATGCAAGCACAACTTGAGGCAATAATGGATGGTCTATGGGAACCATCCCAAGAAAGGTTAAAGAGTATATATGATGAACTTCAAAGATTAAATAGATTAACTGTATCCATAGAGGATTTATCAAGATGTGAGGGCAGTAAACTAAGGCTAAATAAGTCAGAAGTAGATTTAGAGACTGTAATAACTACAATTTTAACAAATTTTGAAAAGCAGTTATTAGATAAAGATATAAATTTACAAGTAGATATTAAACATATTAATATTATGATAGATAAGGATAAAATAAGCCAGGTAATAATTAATATTATCTCAAATGCTATTAAGTATACTCCAGATAAAGGAGAGATATTTGTTAGGTGTTTTACTAAATCTGATAATGTATATATATCCATAAAAGATAGCGGAATAGGTATAAGTGATGAAGATAAAGACTATATATTTGAGAGATTTTATAGAACAGATAAGTCAAGGGCTAGAGAGACCGGAGGAGTTGGGATAGGCCTTACAATATCAAGAGAAATAGTCAAGGCTCATGGTGGCAGTATAAATGTATATAGTAAATTAGATGAAGGTAGCAACTTTGTAATAAAACTGCCAATAAAATTTTGTAGGACATAATATCTAAACTTAATTTTTATATCAATCTAGAAGACACTCTTACTTTCGATGGGTAGGAGTGTCTTTTAAATTTATCAAATTGCTTCTTATTGAAAATATGAATACTTTTAACAAGAAAGGCTCTTAAAAAATCATAAGTTTTTCAGGAACTACAGAATAGAACAAATCTTTTTTGTTTTTAAAGCATATATAGATATTTCCTACAGATATGTTTGCAGTTTTTGCAATACGATTCATTCTCGTATCTAAATGGCCTTTTGAGAAAAATTTTTAATGCTGCACTTTCTACATCCTTTTTTAAAACTTTATTAAATACATTTTATGATTGGTTTTATTTTTTACTTAGGCTGAAATTTATAGAATTATTTATATAGCTCAAGTAAATAATAAACGTCTAATTTAGTTCAATGCTTTCTTAATTATTTATCACTGTGCACTAAAAGTGGACGGTTTTATATTTTCTATAAATAAATTTTAAATTTTCGTAAGAAAAAAGTTAAAATTAAAAATTTATTTTAGTATAGAATTTAACTGTAAAATAATTAAGGAGTTGGGATATATGAAGATGAAAGCAAGGAGAGTTATAGCAATATTATTAAATACTATTTTTATAACATTAGGGTTAAGCAGTAATAGTTTTGCCAAGCAAATAGACGGTACAAAGGAAATTAATAAAAAACATGTTGTTGCAGATAATAGTGAAGATTTACAACAATTTATGGATAAGTTTTTCAAGAAGAATATGGAGAAGTATTCAGTTCCAGGAGCAGCTATAGTTGTTGTTAAAGATGGTAAAGAAGTATTTAAAAAAGGATATGGATATAGCGATGTAAAAGAAAAAATATTGGTAGACCCAGATAAAACTGTGTTTCCAGCTGCTTCTGTAAGTAAGTTGTTTACTGCAACAGCTGTAATGCAATTACAGGAAGAGGGAAAAATAGATTTAAATGAAAATATTGATAAATATATAAAACCTTATAAGATTATAAATAATTATAAAGAACCAGTAACATGTAGAAATTTATTGACTCATTCTAGTGGAGTTGATGAAGCTAGTGAACTTAATGGTAGTACTAAGGATGAAAAATCAATAAAATCACAGGAATATTATTTTGATAATCATATACCTAGAGTAGTAAGAGAGCCTAATACCGCTAGTAGATATTGTAATCAAGGATATAACCTTTTAGGATATGTTGTAGAAAAGGTGTCTGGTATTAGCTATGAAGAATATATAAAGAGAAACATATTAGAGCCTCTGAAAATGGAAAATAGTTTAGTTAGACTAAAAAATAATAATACAACTAAGAGTTATGGATATGGTGGTACAGGTGGAACTTATAATGAAAGTCCTTTAGCTTATCAATATACTTCTGGATCTTCAGGAATAAATGCAACAGTTAAAGATATGGAAAATTTTATGATAGCACATTTGAATAATGGAGTGTTTCAAGAAAATAAAATTTTAAACGAAAAAACATCAATATCCATGAAAAACAAGCAGTTTTCAAATGATAATAGTTTACCTGGAATGGGATATGGATTTATAAGAAGTAATAGAAATGGACAAGGAATATTAAAGCATGAAGGTGGATTACCATCAGGCAGTACTACTACATTGTTTCTAATGCCAAAAGAGAAATTAGGAATATATGTGGCAACCAATTCTTTAAATCCACTTCCATTTAATTTTGAAGAGGAGTTTTTAAATTATTTTTATCCTAACAAAAGTAATAGTTTTAACAAAATAAAACCAAATCCATCTAAAGATTTTAGCAAATATGAAGGAACATATAGAAGTTATGATGGAATAGCAAAAAGTAATATTATGAAAATTGGTTTTTTGTTTGATCCTTCAATGGATATGAGAATCACAGATAACAAAGATGGCACATTAACTCTTAAGGAATGTACTTCTGCTAAAGAAGAAATTACTACAACTCTTGTTGAGAAAGAAGATGGAGTATTTAAAAGAAAAGATGGTAGAGGAGACTTTGCATTTAAGATAGATGATAAGGGCAAGGTAACTTATGCATTTAATGATGTAAGTCATAACTCCTTCGAAAGGATAAATTTTTTCGAAACACAAAATTTTAATATAACTATATTTATTGTAGCTATTAGTATGTTTCTTATAAATTTAGTTGGGACAATGGTTCTATTTATAAAAAGAAAATTTAAAAAAACAGGATACAAAAGTTGTAGAAGTATTAAATTAATTAAGGGAATAAACTTAGTTATTAATGTTCTTAATATAGCTGGAATTGTTGGATCAGTTATAATGGCAATGACTATGATTAGCATTAATGATTTTAGCTTTGCATATTTACTTTATATATTTTTATGTTTTCTTATAATATCAACTATTTTAAGTATTTGTGGGTTAATTATTTTAATATATATTTGGATTAGTAATTGTGAAAGAAAAGTAGAAAAAATTTATTTTACCATATTAACTATAATTAATTTTACATTCATATGGTTTATATATTATTTCAACCTTTTAGGATTCAAAATATAGCATGATACATTAATTATTTTAAAGTATGATATAATTTCATTTAGATTAGTTATATGATAGGAGTGTTAGCAGTATGTTTAATGTACTTATTGTAGATGATGAAGCAGAAATAATTGAACTTATGGAAATATATCTACTAAATGACGGTTATAAAGTATTTAAAGCTACAAATGGATTAGATGCACTTAATATAATTAATGAGGAAAAGATTCATCTTGTGATTTTAGATATAATGATGCCAGGAATAGATGGGTTACAGGTTTGCATGAAAATTAGAAAAGAGTATAATATACCAATTATAATGGTTAGTGCAAAAGGACAAGAAATGGATAAAATACAAGGTTTATCTACAGGTGCAGATGACTATATAGTAAAACCATTTAGCATAATGGAATTATTAGCTAGAGTAAAAGCTCAAATAAGAAGATATGTATATCTTAATGAAAATCATAAACAGCTTGATAATAAAGATGTTATTGAAATAAAAGGTATTACTATAAACAAAAGAAATCATAAAGTTCATTTATTTGGGACAGAGTTAAAATTAACTCCAACAGAATATAAAATTTTGTTATTATTAGCCAGCAATGGTGGGAAAGTATTTAGTGCTGAAGATATATATAAAGAGATTTGGACGGAAAAATATTTTGAAGGAAACAATACTGTCATGGCTCATATATGGAGATTAAGAGAAAAATTAGAGGACAATCCAAAGGAGCCAAAGATAGTAGAAACAGTTTGGGGAGTTGGATATAAAATTGAAGCGTAGTATTAAATATAATATTCTTATAAACTTTTTTATAGCAATGGTATTATCAATAATATCAACACTTATAATAGTTTTTTCAGTAATTTTGGAGTTACACATTTTCCAACCAAGACTTTATATGAAGTTTATTAATGCATATAATAAAAATAGTTTGTTTATGTTAGAATTTACTATGATAATTTTTGTAGTTTTTATAGTGTTAATGTGTTTTATATTTATAAAAAGGATAAATAAAATTACTGATTATATAGAAGAAATATCACAAAATGTAAATATAGTAGCTAATGGAAATATGGATATAGACATACCTATCAGAACAGAGGACGAGCTAGGGGAATTAGCGTCAGATGTTAATAAAATGGCATATAGTATAGAAGAGCTTATGAGAAAAGAAAGACAGTGGGAAAAGCAGAAGAATAATTTGATTACAAATTTATCTCATGATTTAAGAACACCTCTTACATCAGTTGTTGGGTTTTTAGAGTTAATCCAGAAGAAGAAATATAAAAATGATGATGAGTTAAACCATTATTGTGAAGTTTCATTAAATAAAGCAAAGGAATTAAAGAATTCAGTAGACCAGCTTTTTGAGTTTACAAAGTTAAGTAATAGTGATGTAAAATTAAATATATGTAGTATATCTCTACACCAATTAATAGAACAAGCTGCTATTGGATTTATCCCATCGTTTGAAAATAGCGGTATGGAATATAGAGTATTTTCAAAAGACGCAGGATTAATAATAAACGGAGATGCTACTTTACTTGCTAGAGCGTTTGAGAATATAATATCTAATGCTATTAAATATGGAAGTGAAGGTAAATATTTAGATATACATATAGAAAAAGAGAATAATATGGCTGTAGTTAGTTTTGTGAATTATGGAGATATAATAGAAGAGAAAGATGTGAAAAATTTATTTGAAAGATTATATAGAACAGAAAAATCTTGTGATAAAAAAGAAGGAACTGGACTTGGGCTTGCAATTGTAAAAACAATAGTAGATTTACATAATGGGGATATAGATATTATGAGTTCTAAAGAAAAAACAGAATTTAAAATAAGATTACCATATTAAGTTCTATGAAATAAAAAAAATAGTATTAAGTTAGTTTTTTATTTTAAGGAACTTAAGTAAATAAGGTATTTTATAATAAAGAAATTAAAAATAAAGGAAAACTTTTATGGAAGATTAGTATTATATAAATAAAGGGTTTAAATCTATTTCTAGACGAATAGGTGGGAACGTTATAATGATAAAATTATTGATTTTATAAGTGATGATATGTGCAAAATAATAGAGTAAGAAAGATATAAATATAGTCATAAAAAAATATGTTATTCATATATATTTGTGCGCAAATTAATATGTTAATATAATATATTAAAGAGAAATTTGAGAAGGTCCATTTTGTATAACAAAATGGACCTGTTGCAATTGTACATGGAATTACTATTTTTTATAAAAATGCATATTGGATATTCATTTAATACTTTGTGGAAATTTAAATACATTAAGAGGATCGTATTTAAATTTTATACATTTAAGTCTTTGAACATTCCCACCATAATAATCATAAAGATAATTTGGTAAAGGGTAATAAGGGAAATTAATATAAGAACCACTAGTAATATTATAAATATATTTAGAATTTCTATTTATCCAATTAATATTATCTTGTTTATATGAATTATTTCTAAAATTGGTTTCCAGTAATATTATATAATTACTATCTCTATAATAAAAAGCAGTATCTTTTTTATCAATTTCACTAACTTGTCCACCAAGCCCATATACGTTTAATTCAGTGGTAATAGAACCACTAGGCTTTTCTTCATTAATTAAATCAATTAGGTTTTTTAATGTTTCATAAGAATAGGTCTCTGATACGAATCTACCATAAGATATAAAGTATTCATATCGAGGATATACAGAAGCTATAATTTCGGTAGCTTGTAAAAAAGAAGTATATTCATAACTTAACTCATAGCCCTCAATTTTACTAAAAGGAACTAAGAGTTTATTTAATTTTTTAGGTGTACCATAAAGGAGGCCTGTACAAATAATATTTACATCATCAATTACTGAGTTGACTATGCTACCTTTCATATTAATTTTATTAGAAGTTGTAGTAATCCAATTCTGCCAAGTATCTAAAAATTTAAGTTGAGTATCTTTACTTGGGTTAGTGTAGTAAATATTAAAAATAGTTACTTTATCTACCTTAGGAGGAAGTTTAAATGTCATTGATACTACTATACCAAAATTTCCACCGCCACCACCTTTACATGCCCAAAATAAATCAGAATTAATATTCTTATTTGCAGTTAATAAACAACCTCTATAATCAATCATCTTGAGTTCAAGTAAGCTATCACAAGTTAAGCCAAAATATCTAGATGAATATCCCCATCCACCTCCAAGTACTACACCACTAATTCCAACAGTAGGACATGAGCCACCTGGAAATGGATATTCACTTGCTCCAAGAAAATTATAAACTTGTCCTAAATAAGCTCCACTTTGAACAGTAACAGTATTGCATTCATAGTTTATTTGTATTTTATTTAAATTGCTAATATCAATAATTAAAGCATCATCAGCTATTGAAAAACCTTCATAATTATGACCACCACAGCGAACTCTTATTTTAAAATTATTTTTTCTAGCAAATAATATAGATTTTTTTACATCTTCATAAGTTTTACAATAGGCTATAGCAATTGGATATTTATCAATAGCTCTATTCCAGACTTGTCTAGCATCATTATAATAATTATTTATAGGAGTAATCACTTCGATCAATTTCATCACCAGCTTTAAAAATAGTTTTTAATTTATCTTATAAAGGTAGGAGCAAAAAGGTGATAAAATTTAGATCATAATAAAATTTTCATTAGAAAAAGATATTAATAAATATAGGGTAATTTACATAGAGAGATATATAATAATGTAGTGAAATACACAGTGTCATAAATAACATTTAGGGTAATAAATTACATACGTCATTATACATGACTATACTTTTAAGATATATTGATAATGATTAAATAAAAACTTAAAATATCATTAAAGATAAGTGGCCATTATCAAAACAAAATTAGGAGTGAATGTTATGAAAAAATATAATGTAGTTATTGTAGGTGGCGGAAGTACTTTTACACCAGGATTTTTAAAATCATTTTGTAGATGCAAGAGAGATTTACCTCTTAATAAGTTAGTATTATTTGATATAGATGCAGAAAGACAAAAGCCAATTGGAGAGTTTGGTCAAATTTTAATGAAAGAAAATTATGAAGGATTAGATTTTAAATATACTACTGATATTGAAGAAGCTTATAAGGATATGGATTTTGTGTTTATGCAAATGCGTGTTGGTGGTTTACACATGAGAGCAAAAGATGAGCACATTCCTTTAAGTATGGGTCTTATAGGACAAGAAACTTGTGGAGCAGGTGGAATGGCTTATGGATTAAGATCTACAAAAGAAATGATCAAAGCCATTTATGATATAAGAAAATATTCTCCCAATGCATGGATACTTAATTATTCTAACCCAGCAGCAATTGTTGCAGAAGCATTGAGAAGAGAATTCCCTAATGATAATAAGATTTTAAATATTTGTGATCAGCCTGAAAATGTTGTACGCTCATGTAGCCGTCTGTTAGGATGTGATTGGGAAACTTTAGATCCTGTATATTTTGGATTAAATCATTATGGTTGGTTTACACACATATATGATAAAAATACAGGAGAAGATTTATTACCTAAATTAAAAGAATTAATTAAAGAAAAAGGATTCCTACCTCAAGATGCAGAACAAAGAGATCAATCTTGGTTAGATACTTATGGAATGGTTCAAACACTTATGAATGATTTTCCAGATTATCTACCGAATACTTATGATCAATATTACTTATATCCAGATTATAAGGCTTCTCATCTTGATCCAAATTTTACGAGAGCAGATGAAGTTATGGCTCATAGAGAAAACCGTGTTTTCACTGAATGCAGAGAAGTAATCGATGCAGGAACCACAGAAGGAATTATAAAAATTGAAAGTGATGCTCATGCAGAGATGATGATAGAAGTTGCAGCATCTATTGCTTACAATAAAAATAAAAGATATATAATTATTGTAGAAAATAATGGAGCAATAAATAATATGCAAGATGATGCTATGGTAGAAGTAGTTGCTGAACTTGGCATTAACGGACCAAGACCTATGAGAGTAGGTAATATTCCACAATTTTATTTAGGATTATTAGTAAATCAAGTATCTTGTGAAAAATTATTAATAGATGCTTATTATGAAAAATCTTATAACAAAGCATTACAAGCTTTTACGATTAATAGATTAATAAATGATGGAAAGAAAGCTAGAAAAGTATTAGATGCATTAATTGAAGCAAACAAAGGATATTGGCCAGAACTTAAGTAGAATAGGATTTAAAAAGTTTATTAAGAAAGGTAATTAAATAGATACAACCTTAATTACCTTTCTTATATTTAGAATTTTTAGAAAAGTCTGCATATTCATGTAATTTGAAGAGCTTTAGAATATTGAAATATCACAAATGTTTAATTAAAAAGGAGAATGTGTATGAACAAAAAAAATAAAATAATGGACTCCTTCTCTGCCTTAGGTAGAAGTTTAATGTTACCAATCGCTACTTTAGCTGCTGCAGGTTTAATATTAGGTCTAAGTTCTGCACTACTTAAACCACAAATTCAAGCAGCATTACCTTTTTTACAAAATTCAGTGGTTGTATATGTTTTAACTTTAATTAAAACGATTACTGCTACAGTTTTTGGAATGATTCCAGTATTATTTGCTATATGTATTGCTTTTGGATTAGCAAAAGAAGAAAAAGAGATTGCAGCATTTGCAGGATTCATTGGTTATTATACATTTTTATTAAGTGCATCAATTATTATTAATTCCGGAGCATTTAACTTTGCTTCACTTAAAATGTCAAATATTTTAGGCATTGAGAAAACCATAGAAATGGGAGCTTTTGCAGGTATCCTTACAGGTATATTAACATCAATGCTTCATAATAAATTTTATAAAGTTGACTTCCCTATAGCTATTGCCTTTTATGGCGGAAAGAGATTTGTAGCAATTGTAGTTATAGGAGCCATGACCCTTCTTGGACAAGTTATTCCATTTGTTTGGGTTCCAATTTCATCAGGAATAAATTCTTTAGGAAGTTTAATTGCAAGTTCAGGACATACAGGTGTATTTTTGTTTGGATTCTTAGAAAGAATTTTGATTCCTACTGGACTACACCATGTTTTAAATGGTGTATTTCGTACAACATCTGTAGGTGGAGTATATCAAGGAGTGGAAGGATGTTTAAACATATTCCTTCAATTCTTTGATAAAGTAGATATTTCTCAATTAAAACAATTTACAGCTTTCTTAGGACAAGGTAAAATGCCATTTATGATGTTTGGACTTCCAGCAGCAGCCTATGCTATATATAAGACATCCCCTGATGATAAGAAGCCTAAAGTAAAGGCCCTAATGCTTGCAGGAGTTGCTGCATCTATTGTATCAGGAATTACAGAACCATTAGAATTCTCATTTATGTTTATTGCTCCACAACTATTCTTATTTCATGCTATAATGGGAGGTATTTCTTTTGGTATATTAAGTTTACTAGGTGTTGCAATTGGAAATACTGGTGGAGGAATTATTGATTTCTTGATTTATGGAGTTTTAGTACCTGGATCAAGATGGTATATTGTAATATTAGTAGGTATAGTATTTGCAGTTATTTATTATATGGTATTTAAGTGGTATTTCACAAATAAGAATATTTCTATTGATGTAAATGAAGATGTTGAAGAAGAAGATTCTTCTAAATCTTCTTCTGGAAAAACTAATTTAGCTGTTAAAATTATTAATGGATTAGGTGGAATTGATAATATAGTAGCAGTTAACAATTGTATCTCAAGACTTAGAGTAGATATTAAAGATATGTCATTAGTAAATGAAGATTTATTAAAGAAAACTGGCAGTATGGGAATTGTGAAACCTTCTTCAACTCATATACATGTTATTTATGGACCTAAAGTTGAAAAAGTAGCAAAGCAAGTAAAAGAAGCTATGAAATATTAAATTATATAAATATAAAAATAGCAACTTAAAATGATGCCATTTTTATAAATCTAATGCGAAACAATATTCATACGTGACATATATAATTCTATAATTATTTCTACAATGAATTGTATAGATAATCTGGAGTTAATATCAATGCCAGAAAAAAATCTATTTTGGGTTTTCCCAATTAAAACGATATCAGCTTTTTTAGCTAACTCACTATTAGGATTAGAAGTAATAGCTATAACAGTGCCAGTGTTGTTCTTACTAATTTCTACTGCTTTAACAATAGGGTCTGTGGATCCGCTAAAGCTTCCAATTATAAATACATCATTCTCATCCATTTGAGAAGCAGTTTGGTAAACAAGTGGAGGATCAAGGTAAAACATACATTGTCTGTTTAAGGATATTAATATATTATAAAGATATTCTAAAGACATTTGAGTAAGGCCCCTGCCAAATATATGAATATTCTTATCGCTGCAAAGATAGTCTACTATGCTATCTAATTGTTCTAGATTCAAAGATAGCATAGTTTCTTTTAATTCCAAAAGACGTCTAGAAAGTAGCCCATTAAGTCCTATAGAAGAATCATAGCCCTTATTTTTTAAAGTTAGAGATTTTTTTAGATTAAATTTTAGTTCATTAAAGCCATTAAAACCTAATTTTTTACACAATCGTAAAACGGTTGCAGTAGATACATAGGTGCTTTGTGCAAATTCATGTATACTCATTTTATAAATCTCAAATTTATTAGAATTAATATAATTTAATAAATCCTTTTCATTTGGAGTTAGTTTTTTTAAAATTTTTTCATCTAAGTCATCTATCATGATGTGGTTCTCCTTTTAATATAAATTATTAAATTTTGATTTATCTAAATATTTAATATAACATTCTATTATCATATCTACAATATAGAAAATACAGGTTCTATTTTTTATATCAGAATCAAAAAAATCTCTTTCTTTTATAAAAGTATAGAGATTTATATCTGCAATTTTAGATAATGGATTGTTAGTAAATGGAGTAATTGCCACAATGATTGTATTACTATTTTTAGCAATTTTAGCAAGCTTTAAAGTAGAAGGATTTGAGCCAGTAGAACTAGATAAAAATAAAACATCATTTTCCGTTAAATTATTTACAGCTTTATATGCTAAAGTATCTGTTTTATATAAAATAGTTTGACGGCCAGTTGCTAAAAGATATCTTTGCATATATTCAAATGCCATATTAGTTAACCCATAGGAGAATAAATGAATTTTTTTATTGCTTAAAAGATAACCTACAATAGTATCTAATGTTTTTGTATCAAGAAGACGTCCTGTATTTTCAATTTCACTGTATAAATCTGCTACTATTTTTTTAGTAGAAACAGCTGTGGATTTAAGTGAATTATTGGAAGAAACATTATTTTTTAAAGTAAATTTAAGTTCGGAAAATCCACTAAGATTAAGTTTTTTACATAGACGTAAAATTGTAGCAGTTGAGAAAAAAACTTTTTCACTTAATTCCTGAATACTCATAGTAAGTACTTCATTGGAGTGGACATCGATATATTGAAGTACAGATAATTCACTTTGGGTTAATGTATTTAAAATACTATTATCGATACAATCTAACAATTTTCGTCAAATCCTTTCTTTATATTTCACATAAGTATATCAAAATAAATTATATCTTTCAAGAAATAGGAAGGATTGATAAATATAATAAAATAAATTACATTCTAGGAGGTTAAATATGTTTTCATTATTTAAAAAGAAAGAAAAAAATTTAAAATTAAAAGCTTATTTATCAGGAAAGATGATTTCAATTAATAAAGTACCAGATGAGGTATTTTCATCAAAAATCATGGGAGATGGATTAGCAATTATTCCAACTACAAGTATAGTAAAATCACCAGCAGATGGTGAAATTACAGTAGTCATGGAGGAATCTAAACATGCAGTTGGAATTAAATTCGAAAATGGAGTAGAAGCATTGATTCATGTTGGAATTGATACAGTCTCTATGAATGGAGAAGGGTTTGAAGTTTTTGTGAAAACAGGAGATTCAGTAAAAGAAGGACAAGATCTTATTATGTTTGATGAAGAATTAATTAAAAATAGAGGCTTATCAACATATACTATGTTAGTAATAACTAATTCTTCTGAGTATCCTAATATGGTCATAGAAACAGAAAAAGAGGTTAAGGAAAAAGAAAGTGTAATTATAACTTTCTAATAAAATTATGTTATTGATATTTAGA
>OGSC01000130.1_pt1 | contig 71829 bp, 71 predicted proteins | sample 1573751 | NCBI WGS metagenome assembly OGSC01 (sample SAMN03295840, study PRJEB24534) | human gut metagenome | isolation source: fecal sample 8 from infant 5 | host: Homo sapiens | place: USA: Pittsburgh, PA | collected 2014-07
TTGAGTGTAGCACAAATGACTTTTTTATTTGTCTAGCTTAATTTTACAATCGGCGCATTAAAATTAACAAACGAGTTCGTAGTATAGCACGGATTTTTTCTCATGTAAACATCATTAAATAAACATTTTTGTTTAATTTATACATATTTCTCAGCTAAAAAAATGACAAAAATAAATAAACAGAGGCCTTAGAAATATTTCTAAGGCCTCTGTTTATTTATACGTATTCACAAACTGGACTGTTTCTTGGTAACATTGTTTAGCTTCTTTTGTTTGATAGTCGAATTGATATTCGTGGGTGATCGTTGCTTTCTTATCTTTGAAAAAGAGAGCTGAAACTGGAACATTTAAAGTTTTTAACCGCTGAACCAAGGCTAGTCCTTGCTCTTGGAATGAAAAACTATTGCCATCTGTTAGATACGTCGGGGGAAATTCTTTGGTGACTTTATCCACTAAACTCACTTCTTGCAGTTCTGCACTCGTCTGCCAGTCTTTAGTGCCGAGCAAAGACCAAGCCACTGTTTTAACGAAAAATTTCATAAAACGATTATCACTTTGTTGGTTGGCCATTTGTTTCAAATCCACCGGACCACAATACGAGAGTGTGCCTTTTAAATGGCTAGCCGGCAACGCTGCAGTCATCCCTAGTTCTTTGGCATAGTTGGCATTGGTTTGAACTGTTGCATATTGTAGAGCAATCTGTGCACCCGCACTGTCCCCGCCAATAAAAAGCTTAGATAAATCTAACATGGGATACGCTTGTTTCTTTTCTAATAAAAATTGAACAAGTTCATTGACCTGCTGGAGCTGGCTTGGATAAGGTGCATCTGGTGCTAATTCATAATTCATTGAAATAAAAGCAACTGAGGAATCAGCCACTAAACGTGTCGCAAACTCTTTCATCCCAGACTTATCTCCTCCCACATAGCCACCACCATGGACCCATAAAACGACTGGTACCGCTTGTTTTGACGTTTGGGGATAATACAAATCAAAGGTATTCTTTTTTCTTGAAGAAGGGTATGTTTGATTTTCTTGCAATTGGACATTGGGCAATGCTTTATCATAGGAAGCTGAATCTTTTATTTCAACTTCACCTGCGAATAACTGGTTGATGACCCAAGCGCCTGGCTTAGGAGATAATTGAAAGGCGAGAAACACGCCTAAGCAAATAACCACAAGGATTCCTAACAACCAAAGGATAAAACGTACGATTTTTCTTTTCACTCTATTCACCTGCTTTAATTTGTAGCAAAATTATAGCATGTTTTTTAGCCAAAGCGTTTATTTTGAAACAGCTTTTTTAGAATTTGATGTACTTTTATCATTTGAAATGCTTTCTTAAAAGCTGTAAAATGAACAAAATGACTTTAACCTTTAGGAGGTTGCCAAATGAAAGCTCTGATTTCCATTGATTATACGAATGATTTTGTCGCCACAGACGGAAAACTAACCACTGGTGCCGCTGGACAAGCCATTGAAATGGCCCTTGTTCAACAAACAAAGCACTATTTTGACAATGGCGATTTTGTGGTTTTTGCCATTGATGGGCATGACCCCCTAGATCGCTATCATCCTGAAAATAAACTTTTCCCGCCCCACAATGTCTTAGGAACTGACGGGCGTAATCTGTTTGGCTCGCTAGATGATTTTTATCAAGCTCACAAAAATGAGGCAAGCGTTTATTGGATGGACAAACGACACTATTCTGCTTTTAGTGGTACAGATTTGGACATTCGATTACGAGAACGAGGAATTACAGAGCTTTGTTTAACTGGTGTTTGTACAGATATTTGCGTGTTGCATACGGCTGTCGATGCCTATAATTTAGGCTATCAATTAATGATTCCTGAACGCGCCGTTGCTAGTTTTGATGAACAAGGACACGAATGGGCGTTACGCCACTTTAAACAAACTTTAGGAGCAACCATTCTATAAAAAGACTGGTCAATCCTTCCATGCGCCCTATCTATACTCAAAAAATCGTGTAAACAACACAAAAGAGCCTGGGACAAAAATCACTTTGGATTTTTGTCCCAGGCTTAAAAATTGATAAACGGCGGGAACAGAATAAGCAGAGACTGCTAGCTGATAGAAATTAGCTACTCATAAAAAAGTGAGGAATCCCACTTTTTTATAGACCAATGACCGTTGCAAAGAAAGGAACTACTAAAACAGTAACTACGCCAACCACTACGACAGAAATACTAGCCATAGCAGCCTCTGTTTCGCCCATTTCCATGCCTACTGCCACACCTAGGGCATGTCCGGCCGCACCTAAAGCTAAACCTTTGGCGATTGGATTGTTAATTTTAAACCATTTCAATGCAATTCGGCCCAAGGCATAGGTTAGTACACCATTGAAGATTACAGTAAACGCCGTAATGGAAGCAATGCCGCCAACAGTTTGAGAAATAGGTACGGCAATCGCTGTTGTAGCTGCTTGTGGTAAGATTGAGGCCACTAAATGATTATCCATGCCAATCACTTTTCCTGCAAAATAAACAGCCACTAACGAACCAAAAGAACCAATTGTTAACGCCGTTAAAATTTCTAACCAATATTTTTTCAACACGTCTCTCTTTTTATATAAAGGAATCGCAAACGCTACTGTCGCAGGCTCTAGAAAGAAGCTGATATATTTGCCACCTTCATTGTATTGCTCGTAACTAATTCCTGTTACTTTTAAAACGACAACGCCTAAAATCATCGCAACGAATAATGGCGTAAATAAGAAGAAACCTTTGCTTTTTTTAAACAACCAAGTACCTATGCCAAATACAGCTAATGAAATAATAATACCAACATACGGATTCATGCGCGAACCTCTCCTTTCGCTTTCTTCGTTGCTGCGGGTTCTTTTTCTTTTCGAGCATCTTTCATATGCAATAAAAAGGCGCCCGTCCAACCAGTTGTTGCTAGTAACGCTAGTGTCGCTACTAAAATAACAAAAACAATTTGAACGCCAAATTGTTGCATAATCCCTAAAGAATTAACTAAGGAAATCCCTGAAGGAACAAATAAAAATGTAATAACCGTTGATAAGCTATTACCTAGCCCTTCCACTTGCTCCAATTTAACAACTTTTGTACATAAACCAATGAACAATAACACCATGCCAATTACTGAAGCAGGCATTGGTATTGGGGAAATGAACGCCAAGCCGTTGGCGATTAACATAATAATGGCAAAAACTGCTGCTTGTTGTAAAAATGAATATACTTTCTTTTCCATTCTTCTTCGCTCCCTTTTCTCTGTTTTCTATGGGTTAAGTATATAAAGAAAACGTTTTTTTAAGGGCTTTTTTTCATGAAATGCCAGAATTTCTTCACCAAATGCAAAAATCACCACTTGAAATGCATTCGACATTTCAAGTGGTGATTTTTTAACTTAAGCCAAGTTTTTCTTTAAATTCTTTGACGTATGAACGGCTAACAGGTACTTTTGAGCCGTTGGTTAAAATTACTTGCAACGTGTTATTAAACCACGGCTGAATTTCTTGAATTTTTGTTCGATTCAAGATGAAACTTCGATGCGTTTTAATAAAGAGCGTGGCAGGTAATTTTTGTTCGATACTGTTGAGGGTCCCTGTCATCTTGTAGACCTGTTGATCTACAAAAATGCTCAGTTGCCGTTCTTCGACAGAAACGAGGTAAATATCTTCTGGCGCCACAAGATAAATGCGGTCTTCCCCTTGAATAGGTATTGCTTCAGATTTCGGTCCTTTTTCGGCAATGTTTTCTGGGACAGCTTGCCCCATTTCTTTTGATGCTTTTTCAATGACTTGCGTTATCTTTTCTTCTTCAAAAGGTTTCAAAATATAATCTTTTGCATTCACTTGAAAGGCCTTTAACGCATATTGATCATAGGCAGTTGCAAAGACCAAGTAGGGCGCTTTTTTAAGATGGGTTAATTTTTCCGCTAAATCAAACCCGCTTTCATCGGTCAAATGAATATCTAAAAATAACAAATCTGGCTTTTGATCCATCATCTCTTCCATTGCCTCCGCCACAGAATCCGCTTCTGCAACGCTCGTCACTTGCGGATGTTGGGAAACAAGATAGCTCAATTCTTCTCGTGCTAAGGGCTCATCATCAACGATTAATACGTGCATCTAATTCCTCCTGTTCCATCGGGATTTCTAAATGAACATGGCTCCCGCCTGTCTCTAAATTTTCAATTAAAAAACAACCTTCTGATCCATAAAGGTTCGCCATTCTGCGGGACAAGTTTTCCAGTGCTGTGCCGGTGCCTTTTTCCGAAGTCACTGTCGTCTTTCCTAATAGCAAGCGGCGTTCTTCAGGAATCCCTTGCCCATTGTCATACACATCCACATGTAATTTGTGTTGTTTTGCTTTGACCACTACCCGGACTTGATTGTTCTCCTTCCGGCTGCCAAATGCATGCTTGATGGTATTTTCCACTAACACCTGAATCGCATACGGCGGTACTTTTTCTGAAGCAACCGCTTCTTCCACGTCAAATGTTACTTGATAACGATTCGGAAACCGTGCTTGTTCTAATGACAAATAGGCTTTTACTTGTTCTAGTTCTTGTGAAACTGGGATCGTAGTTTGCACGGCTCCTTGCAAGTTGCCTCGAAAGTATTTACTTAATTGAAGCAATAGTTTCCGCGCTTTTTCACTGTCTTTCCGCATTAATGCGGAAATAGTATTGATGGCATTAAAGAAGAAATGCGGGTTCACTTGCGCTTGCAAGGATTTAATTTCAGCTTCTTTAAGTAATTTTGATTGTACTTCCGCTTCCCCTAATTCAATTTGTGAAGAAAAAATTGTCCCAAGACCTTCTGCTAACTGTTCCTCGACATGCGTTAACTGCGCTGGATCCGTAAAGTACATTTTTAAGGTGCCAACAATTTGCTGATGGGAAAATAATGGAATCACAATCGCCGCTTGCAACGGACAATTAGGGTCCGAACAACCAACTTCTTCTTTGGCATGCGCAATGGTCATTTGGCCTGTCCGTAACACTTCCCGAGAAAGCTCCGTGATGACTTCTAGCTCTGGAATATGATGGTCGCTTCCTGCGCCAACATGAGCTAAAATTTGATGACTGTTTGTCATGCTAATCGCACTGACTTTTGTATAATGCTTAATAATCTCCGCAACTTTTTTGCTGGAATTTTTATTGAGTCCTTCTCGAAAATATGGCAGTGTTTCCGCTGCTAATTCCAAAACATCGTGCGTCTGAACCGCTTTGGCCTGCTCTTCTTGTTTCAATGTCGTCGTTAGAATCGACATAAAAATGAACGTTCCTACGCTATTTAACAAAATCATTGGCAGCGCAATAAAACGAACCAACGTGGCTCCGTCCGCTAGATCACCGCTGAAAAAGAAAATAAAAATCATCTGAATCATTTCCATGCACGCTCCGACAATGGCAGAAAAGCCGGCAGACGGAAAAACAGTTTGCTTTGCCATGCGGCTCCCTAAAAAACCGGCAATTAAGCCAACAATTAAAGAAGCAGGCACATAAAAGAAACTATGCCCCCCGCCTTGAATAACCCGATGAAAGCCAGCAATTAAACCAACCGCACTGCCGACAATCGGACCACCCACTAATCCAGAAACGCCAATTACTAACGTACGCGTATTCGCAATGGAAGCATTGCTGCTTAAATAGGTTAGTAAATTATTGGGAACAATCTGATTCTTAGCGATTTCGATACCTGTAAAATTAGAAATAATAGCAAATAAACCAAAAATCAAAATCAATTGAACTTTTGAAGACATTTTTTCACGACTTAATAAAACACGCTTAAAATAAGGCACATTCACTAAAAGAAAGGCCAGTAAAATAATTAAGCCTACCCGTTCCATCATTAAAATAAATAATTCGACCACACCGGCACCTCCTTCCTATTAACTATACTATAAATCAAGGAAAAGAAAAAAATGAAGCTTCTCAAAAAAGAAGCTTCATTTTTTCTATTCATTAAAACGCAGGAATATTGGCACCTTTAGAATTTTTCTTGATGTATTCAGCAACTTCTTTTGTTGTCATCGCTTCTTTTAAAACCTTGATTTTTTCGCTATCTTTTTCGCCTTTGCGTGTCACAACTTGCAATGCGTAATGTTTACTTGCTTCTTCATCTTCTAACAAGATCGCATCTTTCGTTGTTAAACCAGCAGGTTCTAAGTAGGCTGGGTAGCAGAACACCATAGCGATGTCTTTTTCATCATAGGCTTTAGCTAAATTCAGTAAATCAATGCTTTCAAAAGTGATGTTTTTAGGATTTTCCACGACATCTGCCACCGTACCGTTAAAGCCGACACCTTCTTTTAATTTAATCACGCCGTTTGCATTTAAAATTGCTAAAGCACGACCTTCATTGGTTGGATCGCTAGGAATCCCCACTTTGGCATTTTCAGGTAAATCTTTCGCATCTTGGTATTCTTTTGAATAGAAACCACCAGCAAAATAATAAATCGGTTGCACAGCCACTAAATCAGCTTTTTTCTCTTTGTTAAACATTTCCATGAAAGGTTGATGTTGCGCAAAATTGGCATCCGCTTCGTCATGTTGCACGGCATCGTTATAGGCAACATTGTCGCTCACTTCCATAATGTTAATTTTGTACCCTTTTTTCTCAGCTTCTTTCTTGGCAATCTCCAAGATATCTTTTGAAGATTCCAATTGCACGGCAACGGTAATCTCCTTGTCTTCTTTCTGGTCTGCTTGTTTATTTCCCCCACAGGCAGCTAAAATAACTGTTGCAATAACAGCGAATGTTGCTAAATAAAACTTCTTCATTCTTTTGTCCTCCTACTTTCTTTTGTCTAGTTTTTGGGCAATGAAGTTCCCAAGCATTTGTAAAATGAAGACCAGTGCAATCATAATTACAATGGCAACATACATAATACCGTATTCATACCGTTGATACCCGACACGAACTGCAAAATCGCCAATCCCGCCGCCACCAACAACACCCATCACCGTGGAATATGAAACCATACTCACTGTCGTGGTTGTGTAAGCAAGGACTAATCCGCTACGTGCTTCCACCAATAAAAAGTGCCAAATGTATTGGACTTTCGAGGTGCCTAACGAATTAGCTAAAAAATAAATTTCTTCTGGAACATCCAACAGCACTTGTTCAACCAAGCGAGCAAAAATCGCGATCGCAACAATACTCAATGGCACAGATGAAGGAATTGGGCCAAACGCCTTTCCTAAAACAGAACGAGTGACTGGAATCAACGCAATCACAAATAATAAATAAGGAAACGAGCGAATAACAGTTACAATGAAATTTAAAACCCAATACAGCCAAGGTTGATGCCCTTTGACTTTCGGATTAGCCAAAAATAGTCCTAAGCCTAAAGGCAAGCCAACAAGCAAACAGATAGCCATCGAAATCGACATCATAATCCCTGTTTCTTTTAAACCGACCAGCATAGATGGCCAATATTCGGCAAAGGTTTCTGAAAAAGTCATGGGCGCAAACTCCTTTCCACTTTTTCTAAATAGGAAAGCGGTTCTTCCTCATATTGCTGAGGATTATTCAAAAATTCGCCAATTAACTGACCTTTTTCCATCACTAAGATACGATTACATAAGCGCTTCACGGTTTCTAATTCGTGACTGACAAAGAAAATAGTCGGTCGGAATTCCTGATGCGTCTTATGTAATAGTCGAACGACACTTTCTGTATTTTCTTCATCTAATGAACTCGTTGCCTCGTCACATAATAACCATTTTGGATTACGGCTCAACGCTCGAGCAATAGAGACACGCTGTTTTTCTCCACCAGAAAGCTGAGCAGGATACGCTTCTGCCTTATGGGCCATATCAACAAACGTTAATAAACGCTCAATTTTTTCAGGCTGTTTCTCTTTTAAAAGTTTCAAAGGCAACGCAACATTATCATAAATTTTCAAATTTTCTAACAAATTGTAATGCTGAAATACCATCCCCATTTGTTGTTGCTGCTGGCGAACTTCTTTTTTAGAGAAGGTTTGAACATTTCTGCCATCAATACGAATCTCCCCTTCACTCGGTTGTTCCATTAAATTCAACAAACGTAACAACGTGGACTTGCCAGAGCCACTTTTCCCAACAATCCCAACGATTTCTCCTGGTTGGACAGAAAAGTGAATATTTTTTAACGCGTGTGTCTCTTGATAGACTTTCGACACATTCACTAACTCAATCATGATTACCTCCTAAAGGCCGACAAACAAACTATAACAACTAAAAAAACTGTATAACAATTAAAGTAATTCTGTGAAACGATTTAAAAAAACTATTACGAATTAAAAAAATAACACACGTTTCGAAAAACAGCGTTATATCAGAGATGTAACTACTTACATCATCTACTAAAACAGAAAAAAAAGCAACCTTTTTATTTGTGAAAAAAACACTATCTGTTTTTTGTCTGTATTATTTTGTACAAATGAATTAAAAATTTCCTGTTTCTACAGCTATTTCCCCACGCTCCTCTAAAAAAAGACATTCTCAGAAACGAGGCATCCAAAAAGGGAAAAGCGCTCGTAACGATAATGTCTCTAATAGTTTACTTTTTAAATACAACTGTTTCTTCGACAGTAATTCTTTCAGCCAATGATTGAATCACTGGACAGTTTGGGGAGACAAGCTTCAAACACCGTGTCGCCCGTGCTTGAAAGTCTTCTGGAACAGACACATAAAAGAGAATCGTCACCTGTTTTAATGGTTGTGCGCGTCTCTCTACTTCTCTTGAATACGTGACTTCTATTTTTTCAAACTCAAAGGGAATGTGCGAATTTTCCAAAACGGATTGATACACGTATCCTCCACAAGCGCCAATTGCCGAAACGAGCATTTGAACTGGCGAATATCCCTCTTCTTTTGCTAACACCCAGCGCGCTGTTTTCGTTTGTAATTCAAATTTTTCCACACCACGAATAATCGTCAAACGTTCTACCATTGCCATCTTCACTCCTTTTTACTCTTTCTTAAAAGATACTACAAAACAGCGCTAAAACAAACATTTCTAACTTCTCAACTTAGCAAGTCCTAAAAAAAACGAAATTCTCACTTGACAAACAACGCAACACCTGATAATATACTTCCGTTCAAATCGTAACCATTACGATTTAGATTTTATAAATCCAAAAAGAAAGGAAGTGCCTTATGGCTAAAAAATCAAAAATTGCTAAAGCAAAAAAACAAAAAGCAATGATTGCAAAATATGCGCCTATTCGCCAAGCCTTAAAAGAAGCTGGCGATTATGAAGGTCTTAGCAAATTGCCAAAAGATGCTCATCCAAGTCGCTTAAAACTCCGCGATCAAACAGATGGGCGCCCACGTGGCTACATGCGTAAATTTGGCATGTCTCGGATTCGTTTCCGTGAATTGGCTCACCAAGGCTTGATTCCTGGCATCAAAAAAGCAAGCTGGTAACTCATTATTTCGATAAAGACAACTAGCGAGGACAGTCGCCTTTGGGCTGACCTCGCAGCCCCCTTTATCTTTTATACGCAATTAAAAAAATCAAATTGGAGGACGGCACTATGCGCCAAACCATTACGTTAGCTTGCGCTGAAACTGGCGAGCGCCTTTACTTAACAAGTAAAAACAAACGAAATACACCAGAAAAATTACAGCTGAAAAAATATTCACCAAAACTACGGCGCCGCGCACTTTTCACTGAAGTCAAATAACAGGAGGAAAACTTGATGGGCATTCCAATCACCATTGTTTCTGGCTTTTTAGGCGCAGGAAAAACAACCTTAATTAACCATGCGCTTGCGCAGTCACCGTTTCCTAAAGAAGAAATTATTATTATTGAAAATGAATTTGGTCAAACAGGCGTTGACCACGCATTACTTTTACAAACCACGGAACGAATTATTCAATTAAATAACGGTTGCATGTGTTGCAGCTTACGAGGAGATCTTCTTGCCTCTTTATCAGCAATCTTAGAAGTGTACCAAGAAGAACAACAAACCGTTGCCCAAGTCATTTTAGAAACAACGGGCATTGCTGATCCGCAACCAATCATTCAAACAATTTTAACGACCCCGCACATCAAAAATCATTTCTATATAGACAGTCTCTTAACGGTCGTTGATGGGCATCATTGGCAACAGCAGCTTCAAGAAACCGAAGCCATCAAACAACTGGCCTTAGCAGATCGCCTCTTTTTTTCTGTCAAGGAACCAGCAGACAGCACTCAGCTACCAACGTTCCAAGAAACCCTTCGTACCATTAATCCTTTTGCTGATATTTTATCCTTTCAAGCCAACGAGCCTCTTTTGGCTAGTGACTTTTTTCAATTAAATAAGTTTACGGCAACACTTACAGAACACGAAATGACTCATTCCCCGCATGAGCACGCCCACGAGCATCATCACCATACCTTTCACTCCCTCACGCTAACGGCGTCCTCAGCCCTCAACGAACCTCTTTTCACTCGTTGGCTTGATTGGTTAATGTATACACATCAGGAAAAGTTATACCGTTTCAAAGGGATTCTCGCCTTACAGGAGCATGACTTGGCCATTGCCATGCAAGGCGTCAACCAGCAAGTGGCCTTTCAAATGACGAATCAACCCCCTCAAGAAACGACAATTGTTCTGATTGGCAAAGAATTAGAGACAAAAAAAATCCAAGAAACCTTTCAAACCCTCAACAAAATAGCTACTCCGTAAATTATTTTTTACGAAATGGAGGTCCTATATATAATGGAAAAAACTGACTTATCTAGCGCTTATCGTCGACTGAAAAGTCCCAACATCAAAACACGAAAACGCGCACTTAAAATCATTAAAGAACATAAGCGCAATAAACAAAAGAAAATTGCGTAATTCACTAAAGGAGCACACCTATGAAAAAATTTACTCTTCCCCTGTTAGCCGCCTTATCGCTAATCCTTTTCGGCGCTTGCGGCAAAACAAACACCTCTGATAAAACCGCTGACGGTAAAGAAAAACTATCCATTGTCACGACTTTTTATCCTATGTACGATTTCACTAAAAATATTGTAGGCGATGAAGGAGACGTCAAATTGTTAATCCCTGCTGGTTCTGAACCTCACGATTATGAACCATCCGCCAAAGATATGGCTACCATCCATGATGCGGATGTTTTCGTTTACCACAATGAAAATATGGAATCTTGGGTACCAAAAGCTGCTAAAGGCTGGAAAAAAGGAGCCCCGAACGTCATTAAAGGTACCGAAAACATGGTCTTACTTCCCGGCAGTGACGAAGACGGACACGACCATGACCACGAACATGGCGAAGAAGGCCACCACCATGAATTAGACCCGCATACTTGGGTTTCGCCTCATCGTGCCATCCAAGAAGTCACAAACATCAAAGAACAATTAGTCAAACTTTACCCTAAAAAAGCCAAAACATTTGAAACAAACGCAGAAAAATACTTAACAAAATTAACAGCCTTAGACAAAGAGTTCCAAACAGCTTTGAAAGACGCTAAGCAAAAAAGTTTTGTTACCCAACATGCTGCATTTGGTTATCTTGCCTTAGATTACGGCTTAAAACAAGTACCAATAGCTGGTTTAACACCTGAACAAGAGCCAACAGCAGGGCGCTTGGCAGAGTTGAAAAAATATGTCACAGACAATCAAATTCGCTATATTTATTTTGAAAAAAATGCCAACGATAAAATTGCTAAAACGTTAGCTGACGAAGCAAATGTTCAATTGGAAGTCCTAAACCCGCTAGAAAGTTTGACACAAAAACAAATGGACAATGGCGAAGATTATCTTTCTGTAATGAAAGAAAACTTAACTGCTTTGAAAAAAACAACAGATACAGCCGGGAAAGAGGTTCAGCCAGAAACCTCTGAAAAAACAGAAAAAACCGTGGCTAACGGCTATTTCAAAGACAGTGAGGTGGCTGAGAGAACACTGGCAGATTACGCTGGAAATTGGCAATCCGTCTATCCTTTATTAAAAGATGGCACATTAGACCAAGTCTTCGATTACAAAGCGAAACTGAAAAAAGATAAAACACCAGCCGAATACAAAACCTACTATGATGCCGGCTATCAAACCGATGTCGACCACATCAACATCACTGATTCCACCATTGAATTTCTGGTCAATGGCAAACCACAAAAATTCACCTATAAAGCAGCCGGTTATAAAATTTTAAACTATGCAAAAGGCAACCGTGGCGTCCGTTTCCTTTTTGAAACAGACGATGCCAATGCTGGGCGGTTTAAATACGTCCAATTTAGCGACCACAACATCGCACCAACGAAAGCCGCTCATTTCCACATCTTCTTCGGCGGCGATAGCCAAGAAAGTCTGTTCAATGAAATGGACAACTGGCCAACGTATTATCCAAACGACTTAAGCAAACAAGAAATTGCCCAAGAAATGATTGCGCATTAAGCATTCAAAAGAGAGGAGATAGCATTAGCTAAAATGCTGCCTCCTCTCTTTTTTAATTTAGTCAAGCACACCATGTTCTGCTTCAAACGTCGCTAACAACTGGCGCACTTCATCCGTTGATTTTGTATTCATTAATTGTGCTCTTAAATCACTGGCACCTGGAAAGCCTTTGACATAAATTTTAAAGAAGCGATGCAACCCAACAATGGAGCGAGGCACCAATTCCGCATATTTGTCTTGCAAATCCAATTGTAAACGTAGCAAGCCCAGCAATTCTTGTGGCGTATGTGTTTTGGGTTCTTTTTCAAAGGCATAAGGATTTTTAAAAATCCCCCGACCAATCATGATGCCATCTACACCATATTGTTCTGCTAATTCTAGGCCCTTTTGACGATCGGGAATATCCCCATTAATCGTAATTGTCGTTTGCGGTGCGACACGGTCCCGAATAGCCATAATTTGCGGAATGACCTCCCAATGGGCATCCACTTTGCTCATCTCTTTTCGTGTTCGCAAATGAATGGATAGATTCGCAATGTCTTGCTCTAATAAATGCGTGATCCACGCCTCCATTTCCGCCATTTCAGTAAACCCAATGCGTGTTTTGACACTAACAGGTAAGCCACCTGCTTTGGCGGCGTCAATCAATTCAGCCGCGACTTCTGGGCGCAAAATTAGCCCGCTGCCTTTTCCACGCTCAGCCACGTTAGGCACAGGACAGCCCATATTTATGTCTAACCCTTGAAAGCCCATCTCCGCTACGCCGATACTCATTTCACGGAAAAATTCCGGTTTATCCCCCCATATATGTGCCACCATCGGCTGTTCATCTTCTGTAAAAACGAGGCGCCCGCGCACACTGTCTTTCCCTTCAGGATGACAATAACTATCTGAATTAGTAAACTCTGTAAAAAACACATCTGGTGCCCCAGCTTCTTTCACGACATGACGAAAGACCACATCAGTGACATCTTCCATTGGTGCTAAAACAAAAAAGGGCTTTGGCAATGTTGCCCAAAAATTCTTGCTCATCTTCATATACTCCGTTTCTGATTTTTTCTTTATTTTCAACGACAACTTGTCGACATATTCTGGTGCGAAACATTGCTATTATACAGGGAAATGCACGAAGAATCAAAAAAGGCATACTTAGAAACAAGAAAACTGTCTGAATCTGCTCGCTAGAATGAGTGATTCAGACAGTTTAATCTTTTTACGGCTTAACTACGTAAACCACGCCCTGTTTCTACAAGGTACCAACAAATGCCATATAAAACGACAATAAATAAGATTAAAATGGTCATAGAAATACCAATTGGCACATCTTGAACCCCTAGGAAACCGTAGCGGAACCCAGAAATCATGTAAACAATCGGATTAACTTTTGAGACAGCTTGCCAAAATGGCGGCAACATGGAAATGGCATAGAAAACCCCACCCAAATAGGTTAAAGGCTGTAACACAAAGGTCGGCACAATCGATACATCATCATAGGATTGCGCAAAAATACCATTTAACAAACCAGCTAAAGAAAAAAGAATCGCTGTCATCAATAAAGTCATGATGACCATCAGCCAAGAAACAACGTGCAATGGCACAAAAAATAGAGAAATGATGGTGACTAACGCACCGACCAAAATACTACGACCAACGCCACCAATTACAAATCCCCAAATAATCACATGAGTTGGAACTGGCGCCACGAGAATTTCTTCGATATTTTTCTGGAATTTTTGCGAGAAAAAGGAAGATGAAACATTGGCGTACGAGCTTGTAATGGCTGACATCATAATTAAACCTGGCACGATAAATTCCATATAAGAAAAACCGCCCATGTCGCCAATTCGCCCGCCAATCATTTTCCCAAAAATCACAAAATATAAGGACGTCGTAATCACTGGCGGTACCAGTGTTTGGACCCAAATCCGTAAATAACGGTTGGTTTCCTTCACAGCTAAACTTTTTAAAGCAGTAAAATACAGACTAAACATGTTGATCCTCCCTTTGGTACGTATCCTCGGTAATCTTCAAGAAGAGCTCTTCCAAACGGTTGGACTTATTCCGCATTGACAATACTTTGATTCCTTGTTGACTTAGCTGTTCAAACAAGTGATTGACTCCTTGGTTTCGTTCCACTTCCACCGCTAACGTTAACTCGTCCTCAAATACGCTTTGATAGCCTTCAATAACTGGCGCCTGCGTATAAGGTGCTAAATCAAAAATAAACGTTTCAAATTGTAATTTTGCTAACAAGTGCTTCATGCTGGTGTTTTCAATCAATTCACCAGACTGAATAATCCCAATGTTGCGACACAACATCTCAGCTTCTTCTAAGTAATGGGTCGTCAAAATAATCGTGGTTCCCTGCGCATTTAACTCTTGTAAAAAGGCCCACATTTCACGGCGTAATTCAATATCGACACCTGCAGTTGGTTCGTCTAAAATCAATAACTTCGGCTCATGCATCAGCGCGCGAGCAATCATCAAGCGACGTTTCATTCCGCCAGAAAGCATTCGCGCCCGTTCGTTCCGTTTTTCCCATAAATTGGATTGTTTTAAATACTTTTCACTCCGTTTCATGGCTTCTTTACGAGACACCCCATAATAGCCCGCTTGATTGACCACAATCTGCTGGACCGTTTCAAACGGATTGAAGTTAAACTCCTGCGGCACTAACCCAATCTGTTGCTTCGCCCGCACCATCTCCGTATCTAAATCATACCCAAAAATTTTGACTTTCCCCGAAGTCTTATTAACTAACGAGGTCACAATCCCAATCGTCGTTGATTTTCCTGCGCCATTCGGTCCCAAAAGAGCATAAAAATCGCCTTCTTCGACTGTTAAATCAATCCCCCGCAACGCTTCAACACCTGAAGCGTACACTTTGCGTAAATCTTGTATCACAAGAGCATCAGTCATTCGTAACTCTCCTTAATGTATAAATATTCATGAATATTATTGTAACACTTCTCGATAAAAACGGGGGTTATTTTGATTAAATTTCACAGTTTTGCTTAGCTATTTTTCAACAACAAACTAGCCAACGATTAACGTGTTTATTTTGACTTGAAACTGTTTAAACAGTTTCAAGAGCGTCAAAACCCTTTCAAATCAAGGATTTAGAGTTCTCTTTTTTTGGCACAGAACTTGCTTTATATAAAAGTGAGGTGAAAAGAATGAAAAGAAAATTTTTAATTGCTAGTCACGGAAACTTAGCGAAAGGCTTCCAAAGTTCCTTGGATATTCTCGCAGACAAAGGAAAAGAGCTGGCGGTCATCAATGCCTATGTGACTCCTGAGGACTACACGCCAATTATTCAAACGTTTCTTCAGTCCCTTGGCGCAGAAGAACAAGCTATTATTTTAACAGATTTATATGGTGGTAGTGTCAATCAAAAAATTGTTCAAGAAGTCATGACGACAAAACCAGACAATGTTTTTATCATTTCCAATGCCAACTTAGCCATTGCCTTGTCGCTGATTTTCTTAAAAGAAGGCGAAAAGCTAACCAAAGAAGATATTCAAGCAGCAATTGCTGAAGCACAAATTCAATTCGTTGAATTAAACCCATCAAATGAAGAAGAAAACTTTTTTTAGGAGGAAATTAAAATGATTACACAAGTACGAGTAGACGACAGATTAATTCACGGCCAAGTAGCCGTAGTTTGGACCAAAGAATTGAATGCCCCCTTATTAGTTGTAGCGAATGATGAAGCAGCCAAAAACGAAGTAATGCAAATGACATTAAAAATGGCTGTCCCTAATGGTATGAAACTATTAATTCGCTCAGTCGATGATGCGATTGATGTCTTCAATGATCCTCGGGGCAAAGACAAACGAATTTTTGTAATTGTGAACAGTGTAGCGGACGCTACTAAAATTGCGAAAAACGTGACAGATATTGAAAGTGTGAATGTTGCCAACGCTGGCCGCTTTGATAAATCAGATCCAGCCACCAAAACAATGGTTTTCCCGAGTGTCCAATTAAACCCTGAAGAGTTAGAAGCTGCCAAAGAATTAGCCAGTTTGACTCACGTGGAAAGCTATAACCAAGTACTGCCAACCAACTCAAAATTAAGTCTAAAACAAGCCGTCAATTAAAAGGAGGAAATGAACAATGCTTATGCATGCAACAATGGCAGCCTTAGCTGTATTTATCTGTTTTGCTGGGAATTATTTAACTGGTCAAAGTATGATGGAACGTCCCTTAGTCGTTGGATTAGTCACAGGAATTTTAATGGGCGACATGAAAACAGGGGTTCTAATGGGGGCCTCTTTAGAAGCAATTTTCTTAGGAAATGTTAATATCGGTGGTGTTATCGCAGCGGAACCTGTAACTGCGACTACTTTAGCCACAACGTTTGCAATTATTTCAAATGTCGAACAAAAAGCCGCCATGACGTTAGCCGTACCAATTGGGATGTTAGCCGCTTTCGTGGTGATGTTTTTAAAAAATGTCTTTATGAATATCTTTGCTCCTTCTCTTGACAAAGCAGCACGTGAAGGCAACCAAAAAATGGTTGTGACACTGCATTACGGAACGTGGATTATTTATTATTTAATCATCGCTTCGATTTCATTTATCGGAATTTTAGCAGGAAGCGGGCCAGTAAATCTGTTTGTTGAAAGCATTCCACAAAATTTGATGAACGGCTTAAGCGCAGCTGGCGGACTTTTACCTGCCGTTGGGTTTGCTATGTTAATGAAACTGTTATGGGATAATAAATTAGCCGTCTTTTACATTTTAGGCTTTGTTTTAACCGCGTACCTACAATTACCAGCCGTTGCGGTAGCGGTCATCGGGACAGTAATTTGTGTCGTGAGTGCCCAACGGGATGTAGAATTTCGCGACATTCTAAAAAGAAAACCTGCGGCGTCTTCTGCGGTTGAAGGCAGCGCGAAAGAAATCGAAGAGGAGGACTTTTTCGCATGAAGTTAAAAGAGAATTTATCTAAAGAAGAGAAAAAAATGATGCGCTCTGTTTTCTGGCGTTCTTGGACGATGAACGCTAGCCGGACAGGAGCTACACAATACCACGCAGTGGGTGTCATGTACACTTTACTCCCAGTTATCAATCGTTTTTATAAAACCAAGGAAGAACGGGCCGAGGCATTGGTGCGTCACACCACTTGGTTCAATGCAACCATGCATATCAATAACTTCATTATGGGGCTCGTTGCTTCGATGGAAAAACAAAACAGTGAAGACGAAAATTTTGATGCTAGCTCTATTACAGCAGTTAAAGCCTCACTAATGGGGCCACTTTCAGGCATCGGTGATTCCTTCTTCTGGGGCATCTTGCGTGTCATTGCTGCCGGTATTGGGATTTCATTAGCCAGCACCGGTTCGCCATTAGGGGCGATTGTCTTCTTACTTTTATACAACGTTCCTGCGTTCTTAATTCACTATTATGCGTTGTATAGCGGCTATTCAATCGGTGAAAGTTTTATCCAAAAAATGTACGAATCAGGCGGAATGAAGATACTCACAAAAGTATCAAGTATGCTAGGCTTAATGATGATGGGCAGTATGACTGCTTCAAATGTAAAATTCAAAACGATTCTTGAAGTTTCCGTTAAAGGAAGCAAAGACGTAGTTAAAATCCAAGACTATTTGGATCAACTATTCGTCGGTATCGTACCATTAGCCGTGACGTTACTTGCTTTCTGGCTATTACGCAAAAAAGTCAATGTTAACGTGGTGATGTTTGGTATCATGTTCTTAGGCATCTTGCTAGGATTACTAGGCATCTGTTAAAATTGAAACAATAAACATTTAATTATTAAACACTTAGAGCCTGAGACAAAAATCCAAAGTGATTTTTGTCTCAGGCTTAAAAGCTGATAAACGGCGGGAACAGAAGCAACCCCTGTCCCGACCTCTCTTTTGGAAGGACGATGAATCATGCGCTTGGAGACCTACCAACACTTAGTTGATATTTTAGAAACCAGCAACACCCCGATGAGCACACAAGAAATTGCCACAAAAATTCAATTAAGCCGCTCGGTAACCAGCTTATACTTAAATAAATTATTGGAAAAAGGTGAAGTCCAACAAACGGGAAAAAAACCCGTTTATTGGCAATTAACCCGTGCAACAACCCCCACGACCGATGTGTTTCGACAATACATCGGTAGCCAAGGCAGCGCCAAAAAAGCCATCGAACAATGCAAAGCCGCTATGTTGTATCCCCCATTGGGTATGCCTTTATTAATCCATGGAGCCAGTGGCGTCGGCAAAAGCTTTTTGGCAAAGCTGATTTATGAGTATCTAAAAAACGAACAAATCATTGGCCTGGAAAAATTCTACACCTTTAACTGTGCCGATTATGCCAACAATCCCGAATTACTGTCATCCATTCTCTTCGGCCATACCAAAGGCGCATTTACTGGAGCTGAATCAGAAAAGCAAGGACTCTTGGCCCAAGCCAATAATTCCGTACTCTTTTTAGATGAAGTACATCGATTATCCAACGAAAACCAAGAAAAACTCTTTCAGTTTATGGATACAGGAACCTTCCGTCCCATTGGTGAAGAAGGAAAAATGGTGCATTCCAAGGTCCGGCTACTATTTGCGACCACCGAAAACCCGAAAAAAGTCTTATTACCAACCTTTTATCGCCGAATTTCCGTAATCGTCTCACTTCCGAACTTCAAAGAGCGCCCCATTCGAGAACGGATTGCGATTTTGAAAAACTTATTCCACCGAGAAGCGAAACGAATGACCAAAGACATCAACGTGGACGAAGAAATCTTTACGGCATTATTAGAAAATGACGAACCTGGCAACGTGGGAAGTTTATCCAACAAAGTGCAGCTCCTTTGCGCGTCGCAATTACGAAAAACTTTGCCCAATCAACCCGTCGTCATTGGCGATGCGACTCAACCAATGATTACGATTCCTTTAGACAAAGAAGTGTTAGAAGAAGACACACTTTCTTCCGATATTTTCGCAACATTTGAAGCTTTATTTACAAAAGAAAAAACACTGGCCCACTTAAAAACTGAACTGACACAATTCATTAAATATTGTTTAGACGATGAAATAACCTTAGAAAATGATTATTTTTTACAAAACCTAGTCACGGAAGTCCAAACCAAAAACAAACTAATTATTAACCAACCTGAACAAACTGAAAAACCGATGAAAGATGTTGCCAAATTGCTGAAAATTTTACCGCCAACATTTAACGAAACAATGCTCCTTCCAGTCCAAGCACAGTTAAAAGAACACTATCCGCGAACGGTTTCCCTCGTGAAAAACTTAGTCAGTCCGCTACCAGAAGAATACCGTTACTTGACAGAGGTACTCTTATCTGTATTACTCAGCGGGGAAATTTCTGAAACGATTCCTTACCAAGCGCTCCTCGTGGCGCATGGTGAATCGACTGCCACAAGTATTCAAGCCGTTGCCAACAAATTATGTGGTACCTATATTTTCGATGCGATTAACATGCCCTTAACCTCCTCCGTCCGAGATATCGTCGCCGAAGTTAAAGACTGGCTTTCTCAGCGGGACACATCACAAGGCGTCATTATGCTCGTCGATATGGGTTCCCTGACACAACTTTATAAAAGTTTGAAACCGCAAATTCTTGGAGAACTTTTGGTGATCAACAACCTGACCACTGCCTATGCGTTGGAAATTGGTCATCAATTAATGAACGAACAACTTTTCTATGGTATTGCTAAAACCGCTGAAAAAAAATTTAAAACCGATGTACAGTACTTTGAAGGCTTTTCAGTGGAAAAAAATATCATTGTCTCTAGTATTTCAGGTCTGGATATTGCCAAGCAAATCAAACAAATCTGTCAAAAATACCTGTATACTGATATTAAAGTCATTACTCTAAAATACAAAGATTTGGTAAACACGTTAGACATTGCCAACGCCGAAGAAAATTATTTAAAAGAAACCTCGCTCATTTTGACGACGTCTTACTTAGACAACCATACGAATGTTGCTAGCGTGAATCTCTTAGACATGTTAGACGAAGATGCAGGAACCCAGTTGATGGAACCTTTCCAAAACTTGATGCATCCCAATAACATTGATAGCATGATTAACGAATTTGTTCACTTCTTCTCGAAAGAAGGCTTGTCAGAAAAACTAGAATTTCTAAATCCTGACGTCATTATTAAACAAGTCGAAAACGTTACAAAAAACATTGAAAAACGCTTCGACCTCACACTCAGCGGCAAAATGAAATTTAACTTAATGATGCACAACGCGCTCATGGTAGAACGAACCATGCTCGGCGTTGAAGACTATGAAGTCCCTGCTAACCTCGAGGAACTAACCATTAACCAAAAACCATTTTTCCAAAATGCTAAAAACATTTTCTATACCCTAGAACAGTTTTATCGAATAGAGATTTCCAACTGGGAACTCTATGTGATTTATGAAATTTTGTCTTCTCGGTGAGGGGGATGGGAAAGAGCTTGGACCGTAAGTTATTGCGACTTATGGCCCAAGCTCTCTTTACTAAAGGATCTCAATAGATGTCCTTTTTATTTTTCTTCACTAACAGCAAATCACCGATTCAAACTTTCTCCATTTGTAGAAATAACCTCTTTATACCAATGAAATGAATCTTTTTTACTTCTTTCAAGCGTTCCATTCCCTGCATCATCACTATCCACGTAAATAACACCATACCGTTTAGACATTTCAATGGTTCCACATGAAATGATATCGATGATTCCCCACATAGTATAGCCTAAAAGCTTTACACCATCAGCAATTGCTTCACTCATTTGTTGTAAATGCTTTTCTAAATAGTCAATCCGATAAGGATCATGAATTGCGCCATCCTCTTCTACTTTATCATGAGCACCTAACCCATTTTCAGCAATAAACAGTGGCAATTGATAGCGATCATACATCTCGTTTAGAGAAATTCTCAAACCAATTGGATCAATTTGCCATCCCCAATCACTTGTTTTTAAGTAAGGATTTTTCATCCCACTTAGTAAGTTTCCGCTGGTAATTTCATAATCAGGACTGACACTAGTTATCATTGACATATAGTACGAAAATGATAGGAAGTTTACTTTATTCTCTGCTAATAATTCTAAATCTCCAGGAGCGACTTCTATCGTAATTCCTAACTCATCAAACATTCGCTTTGTATATCTAGGATATTTCCCTCTTGCCAAAACATCCGTATAAAAATAATTCTTATAGTTCTCATCCAAAATGCTTTGCATTACATCTTCTGGCTTACAGGTCGCAGGATATGTTGTAAATCGTGCAATCATTCCACCAATCATTGGTTCGCCTAGTATTTCTTTTGCAGCTTTAATTGCTCTTGCATTTGCCACGAACTGATTATGTCCTGCTTGAAAAATACTTTGGTTATAGTTTTCTTCTTGATCTTCAATAACGGCACACCCATTGTATGGATTAAATCTATTACAGTTAATTTCATTAAAAGGTAGCCAATAGTCCACTAAATCACCTAAACGCTCAAACAATGTACGTGCATAGACTTCAAAAAAATCAATAGTCTTTCTACTTTTCCAACCACCATATTTGGTCACTAAATTAACTGGAATCCCATAGTGAAGCATTGTAGCAAAGACTTTCATTCCTCTTTTTTGGCATTCAGTAAATAGATCAATATAAAATTGTATTCCTGCTTCATTAGGTCTCTCGTCATCTCCATTTGGATAAATGCGCGACCAATCAATGGATGTTCGGAAAATATTCATCCCCATTTCTTCAAACAACGCTAAATCCTCTTTATATCTATGATAAAAATCAATCCCTCTTCTAAAGGGATAATTGCGATCGCCTTCTGCAACTAGCGCTTGCTCGAAACGCTCACTGGTCATATTAATATCTCTGTTTCGATTCCGTTCTTCACGGTTCCAGTTAGGGTCAAAGTAACGCATCGATTGTGTATCCACACCTTTGCCATCTTCTAAATAACCACCATCTGCTTGACCACTCGAAATAGCCCCGCCCCATAAAAAATCCTTTGAAAATGTGTAAGTCATTTTACTTTTCCTCCAATTCATTACGTAAATACTGGTCCTTATAAACTAGACCACTCGTTATAATAAAAGCTAAAATAAAACTAGCCACTGCACAGACAATTGCAAAAATAAAATTCCATTGATTCGTTGGATCAATAAAAATAGGCAATGTCGTAATTCCTGTTGGCGCAAAAGTCATTCGCTTAACATTCAGAAAACCCGCAAGTAAACCACTCATTGCACCAGCAATAATCACTGCTAAAAACGGCTTTTTATATTTTAAATTCACGCCATACAAAGCTGGTTCGGTAATTCCTAACAGTGCAGTAAATCCTGAAGAAAAAGCCAACCCTCGTACTTTCTGACTCTTTGCAAAGCGACCTACAGCAATTGCTGCGCCTGCTTGAGCAAAATTAGAAACTAAAAACCCAATTCCTAACATATCAAATCCATTGGAACTGATAGATTGTAAAACGAGAGGAATTGTTACCGCATAATGCATGCCAGTCATAATGAAGACTGGCGATAACGCACCAAAAATAAATGGTAGCACCCAAACAGCATAATTTTGAACTAAATTTAAGACAATTCCTAATCTTTGTCCAACCCAACTTCCTAATGGACCAATAATTCCCAAAGCTAAAGGAATCATAATAAAAAATGTCACTAATGGCCGCAAGAAAAACTTTACTGACTCAGGACAAAAACGTTCGACATAACGATCCACATAGGAAGCTACCCATATAATTAAGATAATTGGAATCACAGTTGAACTATAATTAGCTAACGTAATTGGTAAAAAGCCAAACATCTTTAATGGTTTACCTTCACTTACCAATGAAACAAAGGTCGGATGTAGCAGTAGCATACCTATAATTGTTCCTAAATAAGGATTCAAACGAAACTTTATTGAGGCAGAATAAGCGACTAAAACAGGCATAAAATAAAAAGCAGTATCGCCAGCAAATGTCAAAATTTGATAAGTACCACCTGCAGGATCAATTAAATGGAACAAATCTAAAAGCACCAGTACTGTTTTTATCATTGCTGCAGCGGTGATTGCAGGTAACAGCGGTGTAAAAATACCTGTAATTGTATCTAATACTTGTGGAATAATCCCTTTTTTTGATGGTTTACTTGGCTCTGCCATTTCTTGATGACTCAGATCACTTTCAGACTCAGTTGACAGCAACTGAGTAAAGTGTGCATAAACAGTTCCGACACTTTGACCAATAATTATTTGATATTGTCCTCCGGTAACAATACTGCCCATTACGCCGTCTAAATCATTTATAGACTCTTGCTGTATTTTCTCTTCATCATTTAACGTTAAACGCAAGCGAGTTGCACAATGAGTAACACTTTTCACATTTTTGGCTCCGCCTATGTTTGACAAAATGCTTTGACATAATTTTTGAACATCCATCAATAACCCTCCTATTCAACTTGTATTTCAATACTTGTACAAATATCAATCACTAGTTATACTTGAATTATACAATTATAAAAAACGCTTTCAATAATCGTTTTCCAGAACATTGATAACAAAAGGTAAGGTGATAAAATTGTTAAATCAACTCCCATCAGACTTATTTCTGTTAACCCACAGCGAACACCATTATTTAGAGGATCCCAATTATCATAGCCCTATTTATGAACAACTAGACAAAATTCTTTTGCATGATCAAGAAGTCTATCAGTTTCAATTACCAAATTTAAAACAAAACCTTATTGAAATTAGAAGAGATTCGCGATTCACAGATGTACCATTACATGTACATACTAATTTAAATCTTAATTATGTCTATTCTGGAAGCTGTCATTATCAAGTAAACGGAACCGAGGTATTATTAAAAGAAGGAGATTTATGCATTGTTGATCGGCATGTTCTTCGCTCAAAAGGCAGACTAAGTGAAAAAGATATTGTCTTTAATATTAGTCTAGGCAATGACTTTTTTTCACGAGCATTTATTATGGGCTTAGGTGAAACAAGCATTTTAAGTACTTTTTTATTTTCAGCAATTACTGAAAATAACCACCATGACGGCTATATGATTTTTCAGAATAACCATAAGAATACAATTGCTTTTCTCAATCAACTAATTTGTGAATATTTCCAAAATGATACTTTTAGTAAACATGCGATAGAAGCACTCTTTTCATTGATTTTTATTCAGCTTATCCGTGATTATCAGAAAAATTCCACAAAGAAAGTTGCCCCTATTAGCAATAAAACCAGCCATATGTTAGAAATTATTGATTATATAGAAAAAAATGCTCGCACCTGTACATTAAAGGAAACCGCATTATTATTTAATTACCATCCAAAATATTTATCTCAGTTAATCAAGCAGACTTTCAATAAAACCTTTAAAGAAATTCAAACAGAACAAAGGATGAAAAATGCGATACAATTATTGCGTTATTCAGAATTATCAATCGCTGAAATCTCTCAAAATGTTGGTATTTCAAACGTAAGCCAATTTTATAAAAATTTTTCAGCTCTCTATACACTCTCTCCTAATGAATATAGAAAAACATTGACGAAACACTGAAATACTCACTTACTCCATTAATGGTATAAAAAAACACTTTCTATTAACAGAAAGTGTTTCAATAAATATTTCGTTTAGGCAGCGCCATTTCCTGTAGTGTAAACGAACAGGACAGTGAACAGGATGGATACGCCAACCATTATTAATTTTTTCGTTTTGTTGGGGTCCTCTTGAAGTAGCCATTTAATCAACAGACTGCCTCTAATCCGTTGACTTGCCTTCTCTTTTTCAGTCGCTGACTTTGTATAACGCCAACTATAAAAGTGCCAACGAAGTAAATTGGCGTACCAAGCTCGATAGTTTTTAAATAGAAAACCACCACAGATAAACAAAGCTCCTAATAAAATATCCAAATACAACCAAACAATAAATGTTAACGGAATATCGATTAATGAATAATTCTTCACTTCAATCACTTGATCTTTCAAACCAAATTGATGAATAATCCGTTCTTGGTATTCAGAATCCGTCTCCGCTTCTTCTTTTCCCCCAACAACTTTTATGGCTGACTCGACGCCCATACCTTTTATAAAAGCTTGCTTGGAATGACAATACTTACATTCCACCACTTGATCAGCGGTATCGTACCATCTAAACGCATTCGCCCCACAACTTTGACAAACCACACTACTCATTTTCTGCCTCCGATATTTGTTATTTTTTATGGTTATGTTTCATTACTTAATGATACCATTTTTTGGAGAGGGTTGGGTTAGAGAGATTGATAAAAAAGACACTTTCTCATTGCGAGAAAGTGTCTTGAAACATTGTAATTGATTGGTAAGCGAACACGTTCGCAACGACTCCAAGTAATTAACGTTTTGAGAACTGTGAAGCTTTACGGGCTTTTTTAAGACCTGGTTCTGCATATGAATAACAGCGTATGTTTGAATTTGTTTTAAGAACATGGTTAATTCCACTTTTTATAAAAATACTATTTCGATGTATTTCATGTGATTTTAAAGCTTTCGTACCTAAAATCGTACCCAAAAATTAACTGCAAACCAGAACAAGACTACATTAATAATATAACAATGGATTTCAAACTAAAAATCATTGATTGCATTAGCTATTGATTGAAAAAATATTCCTTTTCAACTATACTCAAGTTTTTTTGGATATTGGTATCTGCAATCAGATATGGATCAAATTTTTTTCAGACTCATTGATTGATATTTTTCAATAACGGTTTCCAAAATCTCCATGTTACCTGCCACATACTCTTCCACCAGCTTCATTGTATCATCTGAAGATTCCATAGCATCTAGAGTTGAATAGCTCAAAGCAATATTACAGAGTTTTTCGCGCTCTATTTTAATCGTTTTTTTACCGAATACATATAGTCGAGCACGTTTGACCAACCCCTTTCACATTCTTTTGTGAAGTTAAATTCAACATTTTGAAAAGCCTGAGAGTAAGCATTCTGTAGATAGCGTCCTCCACAGCTATCTTATTAATAATTAGACTAGCACCTAAAGACTAACTCCATTTAAAGCGTTAAATAGAGCGTTTCCTGTTCCATAATTTCGCACAATGTTCTTTGCCTCTAAAATCTTCATTCTTTATTGATTCTCCTTTAAATTACTCTTTCATCATTTCATTATTTAACCTCGGCAGTTAAATTCGTATCCTTTGCATTCTGTATATGAATTTTCATATTAAAATACCCTTTATCCAAAAAATCTAATGGTATTTTTTCTTCAAACTGACCTTGTTCAATCCTTTGTTTGATTTATCTCCCTGAACAATTTCAATTAAAAAAGAACCTTTGTCGCAATCACCGTTAATATATAACATTTCCTTTTTACTTGATAATTTAAATCTTTTTTTTCAATAAATCCATCAGTTGCTGATTTAAAATCAAGAGTCAGCTGATTGCCGATTTTATTTTCATAATTCAAAAAAATTGTACCGGTATTTGTCGCATCATTTTTTTCTATTTTCCTAATCAGAGAACTAGAAAATAAAAGTATCCCTATCAACGAGACGATTATTAATAATCCTAGACTTTTCCATTTTTTCAACATGACTGCCCGATAAATCCCTATAATTGGAACAATACTGGATAATATACCCCAAACTACAGCATTTTTATTATCCTCTCTTATCTCCATCCTTACTACCATTATTCCAACGACAAAGGAAAGCATCATTAGTATCACAGTCAAAAAGCAATCAACTAATGACGCTCCCGCATTTTGAAAGAAGAATTTCCAACGTAATATTTTGAGCACTAAAAAAAAATAAATCGATAACTCACATATTAAAAAAATAGACCATTGTTCTTTTTTCTTATCCATAATTTATCATCCTTCTCATAGCCCGTCAGTGATTTGCTAGTATTGATCATTTATAAAATATATAGCTTACACTGTCATCATCAACAATGTAAGCTATGTATTCTTTATGAAGTTTTAGCTTGCACAAAGTACTCCACAAACCCCACCGAGACAAATCGCACCACAAAGCACTCCGATAACCCCAACACCAATAGTTGGATCAATTTCTGTTGCTATTTGAACTTCTTCCATAAAAAATTCCTCCATTTACTTTTTTTACTATGCACAAAAGATTCCACTAGCACAAAGTACTCCGCATAAGAAACCCATGGGTTCTACTTGTTCAAAATTATTAGCATCAGACATATAAATTTGAATTTCTTCCATCATCACACCTCCTCGTAAAATCAACCAACAACAGCATCAGCAAAAAATCCCACTGAAACAAAGCACTCCACAAACAAAACCATAAGGTTCTGGATTTTGGATATCTTCATCCAAGTAAGCCGAAACGGTTACTTCTTCCATCATCAATACCTCCTAATTAAAAATTTTTAATAACGCAATAAATTACGTATATTCTAATTCATTTGATAAATTTGCTTTTCTTTAATTGAAAATTTCGCAACTGCATTTTCAACAATATTAGTGTCATGTGTAATTAGAATCACCATTTTAGAAAGACTTAATCTATCAATAATTGCCTTAATTTTTGAACTATTACTTGAATCTTTCCCGTAAACAACGCCGTTTATCATGACTTTTGTAGCTTCTTTGGCGTCTAATTTTGGCTCACCACCGCCACCACAACCTGTTAATAATAAAATGCCTGTTAAAATTGGTACTACTACTTTTTTCATAGTTTTCTCCTTTTATACTTTTTCTCCGAGGGTTTCGTCATCGATATCCTCTTTTGATTTATCGTTTAACATCTCGGTCACTTTTTTATCCACGTCATCTGCCATTTTTTCTTGATCTTTATACCCACAGAGAAAGGCTAACTCTGCTTGGGATAACGCATCATCGGATTCATCCATCAGCTCCCATTTTCCGTCACTAATTTGAAAATCGAGTTTGACTTGTTGGGGTTTTTCCGTGATGCCGGACGACGGGATGCTTTCGCTGTATTGCATCATCATAAATTGTGCCAGTTGAGCCTCGTCATCTGCCATCGTGGGCTCTGCTAAAAGCTGATTGAATAATTTATCATAGGCTTGTTCCACTGCTTTTAAGTAGTTCAGTCCGTAAATATCAAGGGTTACGTGATAAGTATTCCCACTTTTTTTGCTATCTGTGATTTCGTATTTGGCTTGTTTTTTCGCCTCTTTCATCATTGTTCGCGTGATGGACAAGGCTTGTTCTGTCGATATCTCGCCTGATTCTTTAAGTCCTAGCGCGATACTTTTCATCAGGAACGTATCGTCGCCTTCTTCACCCAACAGCACCACTGTCGGCATGGAAAATGTCTCTTTGAATTTCTCGATGTCTTTCTGATAAATATAGGCATTGATGAATAATTTCGCTGCGTCTTTGGCATCTTTTGCAGTTTGTTCTTTGGTGCTTTGTGTGATCTCACTCGAAGTATCTTGCGTGTCTTTGAAGACAAGCCCCTGACTACCGCAACCTGTAAGCAAGACTAATCCAATCAAACAACCGATTATCTTGTTCATTTTGACCTCCTTTTGTTCAAGATTTGTATCACACGACGGGAACCAATCGTATGTGAGAGGGTATAGGTTATATAATACCTGAAAGGTTAGGAGAAAAGAAAGCGATTTACTAACCGATGTCTATTTGTTTAAATATTAATAAAAAATCGTAAAAATCCAGAATTAATTCCAGATTTTTGCGATCAATTAGGTTGTATCAAAATCAAATTTCGCTATCTATTTAGTTGTCTTTATCAAGTTCCCACCATCTTGATTTACTTCAACTCTATACTTGTCCCCCTGGAAATTTACATTAAACGAAATCTTACGGATTTCTTTTGGTAAATGAGGCCGCAGAACCAATTCATTGTCTTGCACTTTCAGGTTACAAAAGCCATAAAGAATGTTCATGAACGTTCCACCCATTGAGGCACTATGGATACCGTCTTTTGTATTGTGGTGAAGATTATCCAGATCAGTTCGGGCATTCTTTAAAAAATACTCGTATGATTTTTCTGGTTCATTCAGTCGTGCGTACACAGTTCCATACGCTGAAAAGGATAGCGATGAATCGTGGGTGGTGATTGTATCGTAATACGTCGTGGTGCTATTGACTAGTTCGTCCGAATAATCTTCTGGAAAGAGCATCAGCGCCAAGACAGTATCTGCTTGTTTCAGAACTTGATAGCGATAAATAACCAAAGGATGATAGTTCAATAATAACGGGTATTTCGTTTCTTCTTTAGTATAAGGCCAAAAATCCTTGTTCAAGAAGTCGCGGTCTTGCGCAATCACGTTCTTTTCTTCATCAATGACTATTGCCATTTTTTGAGCCGCCTCGGTCATCGTAGCTAGCTCCTCCACAGATATATTTAAGCGGTGAGAAAGTTCTTGCCATTCATTTATATCTTGATCTGCCAAAATATCCGCAAGCCTAACGACCCATTCAAATTGGTGTTTCACCATACGATTCGTGTAATAATTATCATTGACCAAGACCGTATACTCATCCGGTCCAGTCACTTTATCAATATGGAACGCATCTTCCTTAAAATACCCTATCTCCAAAAAGACTCGCGCAGTTTCTAATAACACCTCAAAGCCACCGGAAAACATAAACTTGTAATCATTTGTTTGAATGAAATAATTGATAAAGGCATATGCAATATCCGAGTTGATGTGATGCTGCGCTGAACCCGCTTCAAAAAAAGCAGAGGATTCGGTTCCTGAAATCGTGCGCCACGGGTATAGTGCCCCTGTTTGGTAACCAAATATTTTACGATTTTCTTTGGCCTTTTCAAGTGTGTTGATTCGGTATTGTAGGATACTTTTTGCTAAATCAGGTCTCATCGTCAAAAATAATGGAAAAATATACATCTCTGTATCCCAGAAATAATGCCCTTCATAGCCACTTCCACTCAACCCTTTAGCGGCAATGCTTGTTGTACCATTAGTTCCTAGAGACTGTAGCAAAGCATACGTTCCATAGTTGACACTTTCTTCTAAATCCAAATCACTCTCGATTTCAATGCGAGCATCCTCCCAGAAATCTCGTAAATAGTCAGTTTGCTCATTTAGAAGTTGTTCGTAGGATTTATCCAATCCCTCATGTTCATAATTCGCAAATCGATAGCTAAGCATCTTTGTGAACGACTTACCAGTAAGTTCTGACGAAATCACGATTCGAGTAGGTTCCTCTGAAATGGTTGAAGAAACTCCGTTAAATTGCCATTTAATTTCTCCGTGCAAATTTGAATTCTCCGTGTGGAACCCACACGTACGCTCAGCTAAATCCACTTTTTCCTTTATGACTGAATGGATTTCGTGACCCATTCTTGGATCGTCTTTATCTATCGTTTTTATTGGAGTGAAATTAAGGTGTGTCTCTAATTTGATTGGTTCGTCATGATTTAATTTTTCAAAATCAAAATTGGCAACGAACAGATTTTTATCAGTAAATGATGCAAAGCGTGTGATTTTTATTTTGGTTTCACGACCTTTTGGAGAAGTCCAAATCAGTTTACGAACCGTCATACCACGATCCAAATCGACGTATCGCTCAGACCGACTGATTTCTCCGGTTAAAATCGAAAATCGTTCATCGCCAATAGTAATCAATGTCGTCTGACCATCGACTACGCTAATCATAGTTTCACCTGTAGGGGTGAATCCGTGCATTTTTTCGGGATATTGAATGGATTTTGTTTCGTAAAATCCATTGATATACGTCTCACGATTTGTAGAGAAGAAATCATAGTATTCTTCTTCCAAGTTTGCTCTGAAGCCGATGTGCCCATTTCCGTTGAAAAGTAACGTTTCGGCTTTTTCTAATGTCTCTTTATCATAATCATTGAAGTAAATTTTCAAAGCTACTCCTCCGTTTCATATATTTTCAAGCTAACACGATTATTTTACTTAAAAGGAAACCGTAACGCGACTTTGGCACGTTACGGCTTGAATAATTTATTCAGAAACTAATTGGCTAGCTTCCTGAACAACGATATTGGCATCTTCATTTTCTTTTTCTTTTAACTCTTTTTCATATTCAACTAAATCAACTTTTTTGAAGAATGGGTAATAGATGACTACTGAGAGAGCCACACTGATGATTCCCCAAATTGCTGCCCCAACATTCCCATTAGTAGACAGATAATGACTTAATACCGGTGGCAGAGTCCATGGAACATCCACTACCATTTTACCAATAACACCAAATTTCATTAAGAAGTAGGTCCCCGTTAATAGAATTGTTGGTGTCGCAATAAACGGAATGATCATAATTGGGTTTAAAACAATTGGAACCCCAAATATAACCGGTTCGTTGATTCCAAAAATTCCTGGCAACGCACAAACTTTCCCTAACGAACGATACATTTTACTTTTTGCAAATAGCATATTAATAACTAGCCCTAACGTAGCCCCTGTTCCTCCAACACACATGAAGATGGTGAACATACCCCCAGTGATTTCATTGGGAATGGGTTGCCCCATTTGAAAGGCTTTAGCATTTGCAGCCATCAAGCTAATGAAGATCGGTGATGAAATTGGTGACAACACATTGTCACCATGAATACCCACACCCCATAATAACAAAGCAACAATTGTATAAACGAGCATTCCTGGCAAACTATTTAAACCGAAAACTAGCGGACCAAAAACAAATTGAACGAGTTCGTTGATATTGACACCAAGTAGGATACGTAAAACCCATACTGCAAGAATTGACATAAATCCAGGAATCAAACTTGCAAAGGACTCAAATACTGCAGGTGGCACCCCACCAGGTAATGCAATCATCAAGCGCTTGTTGACACAGAATTTGTGAATAAACGTCACTAAGAAGACAATTAAAATACCAGTAAACATTCCAGTTGAGCTAAATGCTTCCACGTTGATTGCATAGTCATCTGTCATAGTGGCCAGTAAGAAACAAACCACGCTGATTGCGATATTTGATAATGTATTCAACTCAAACTCTTTCGCTATATAGTAACTAATACCAACAACTGATAACAATCCCAACATACCAAAAGTAACATCGACTACGGCATTCAACATTGGTGCATAGGGTTCAATAATCTTATCCCAACCATTAAACGGCAGGTTTCCAATGATTAGAAATAAGCTACCTATAATGGTAAATGGACTGATTATCACAATCCCGTTTCGCAATGCATTCAGGGTTTTGTTACTACTGATTTTCATCAAGGCTGGTAATAATCGTTCTTGAATTGTATTCATCAAATTTCGCCTCCTAAAACTTTTTTATCAATAATCAACGTTGCTTTATCATGTTGCCAAATACTAGTCACTGGCCATTGCTCATCTTGATTTCCTTTAATAACTTGGGTGATTGCCGCTTTTTTTGTTTTTCCGCTAGCAATAACAACCATTTGTTGTGAATTTAGTAAATGACTAATTCCTAGTGTGATTCCCTTTTCGAAAGTACCGCCATCTTGGAAATACTTTTTCCCAACAGTTTGTGTACTCTCTGTCAAAGGAACGATGTGTGTCTTGTTTTTCAACGAACAATTAGGTTCGTTGAATCCTAGATGTCCATTTACACCAACTCCTAAAAGACTCAGTGTAATTCCACCGTGTTTCTCAATAAATTGATCCGCTGCCAAACATTCATTTTCCATATTCTCTGCTTGGGGATCAAATAGATGAATATGAGTCTCTTCAATATCGATTTTATCGAAGAGATTCTTTCGCAAATAGCTCGCACAACTGCCCTCGTTCATAGGATCAATCCCAATCCACTCGTCTAATTCTATAAAGTGTGCGTGAGATAAATCAACGACTCCTTCCAAATGAGCTTCTGCTATGAGATTGATTGTTCTCACTGGTGTATCACCACCAGCGAAACAATACAACCCATCAGGTTTTTGTAGTAACTGTTCGATAATCAAATCCGCAGTTTTTCTAGATAGCGCTTCGCGATCTTGTTCAACGGAATAGTGAATCATTTATACCCCCACTTTCTTCAATGCATCCTCAAATTGTGGTAAATGACGTGCATGAGCTTCAAGCATTTCATCAAGTATTTTTTTCGCTTCGATATCACTTGGTACCAGTGGATTCACGGTCATCGCTAGTAATGCTTTTTGATAATCCCCCGTGATTGCAGCTTCACAAGTAAGACGTTCGAATGTTTTAATCTGTTGTACTAAACCTTTGATTTGTAGTGGTAATTCACCAGTTGTGATTGGTAAAGGTCCTTGTTTTGTGATAACACAGTTGACTTCCACCGCAGAATCTTTATCAATGTCTAAAATTGCACCATTATTACGAGTATTTACGGTTTGAATGTCACGTTTATCGTTGTAAATCGAATTGATTAAATTACAAGCAGCTTCGCTATAATACGCTCCGCCACGCTCTTCAAGTTGTTTTGGTTTCACTACTAGATGACTATCTTTGTATAGCTCTAACAATTCGTCTTCAACACGTTGAACAACTTCAGCGCGAGTTCCTTCATTTTTCAAAGATTCATATTGTTCTTGCAACAATTTTGAAGTTTGATAGTAATAGTGTAAATATCCAATTGGAATCATGCCTAAAGCTTGTAAGAATTCTGGTTCCCACTCAACTTCTTGGATGTTCTTCAAGGACATCCCGTCTTTTTCCGAGACTGTCATCTTCTTGATAACTTCGGCTGTAACATCCTTACCATCCAAATAGATTTTCTTAGCAAAAACCATATGGTTTAATCCTGTAAATTCTACATAGACTTGATCTGAAGTAACATTCAATAGATTAGCAATTCCTTTTTGAATCCCAATAGGACCATTACATAGTCCAACAACTTTTTTGATATTACTATACCGTAAAACAGCCTCAGTAATCATACCTGCTGGATTCGTGAAATTGATCAACCATGCATCAGGACAAAGTCTCTCAATGTCTTTACAGATGTCCAGGATTACAGGAATTGTCCGCATCCCTTTGAATTGTCCACCTGGTCCGTTCGTTTCTTGACCAATCGTCCCATATTTCAATGGGATTCTTTCATCTAAAGCTCGTGCTGGTAACAACCCAACCCGAAATTGCGTGGTAACAAAATCCGCGTCTTTTAAAGCTTCTTCTCTATTCAAAGTTGGCACAATCTTGATTGGGACACCCGCACTCTCCACCATTCTTTTTGCCAAATCACTTACGATTTCTAATTTATGTTTTCCTTCTTCAATATCTACTAACCAAATTTCGCTAACTGGTAGTTCGTCATAGCGTTTGATAAACCCTTCAATCAATTCTGGAGTATACGTTGAACCTCCACCGATAGTTGCAATTTTAATTCCTTTTTTCATAAGTCATTTTCCTTTCTTGTTTTCTACGTTGTCAGTATATTTCATAATTTAAGCAAAAAACAGATGATTCAAGTAAACGGTTACAAGAAAACACTTTTTGACATTCGTGACAATTGTGTTACAATTTGTGACAGGTAACTAGGAGGGATTTTATGTTATTTCTTGAAAAAAAACCAGACTTAAACGAAACGGATTTAATTATCTATAAATATGTTGTTGCAAACATGTCAGATATTCCAAAAATGAGTATTCGCGAGCTTGCAGACTCGACTCATACCAGCACAGCCAGCGTTCTGCGCTTTTGTAAAAAATTTAACTCCTCCGGTTTTTCAGAATTCAAAATCCATCTAAATACCTATCTAGATTCTTTAAACCGAGAGGAAAATTTCAAAAGTCGAGATCTTGAAAATGAGTTACTTAGTTTTCTGGCTCGGGCAAAAGATCACTATTTTGAAGATAAAATAGAAGAATCAGTTCATCTGTTGATGGAGAAAGAACTTATCGTATTTATAGGCTTAGGTTCCTCAAACATCGTTGCCGAATATGGGGCGCTATATTTTTCATCACTTTTTACTATGGCGATTCGTATTGAGGATCCTAATAACTATCCAATTAATTATCTACCGTCTGAACTTGCAAAAAGAATGTGCGTAGTTGTGCTCTCTGTCTCTGGAGAAACTTCAGAAATCATTAATTATATTAATCATCTAAATCTTTCTGAAAGTTCAATCATTGTAATTACCAGCAGTGAGAGTTCCCCTCTAGGAAGATTAGCAGATATCGCGATTTCCTATAATGTTCTTTCTGAAAAAATCGATGATGCTGACGTCACGACTCAAATACCAGCAATCTATATCATCGAAAAATTAGCTAAATCTGTGCGACAAATGATGATACAAGATTCAGAAATAAATAGAGAAGAATAAATAAAGAGAACTTCTAGTGGGGTTGCACTCACTAAAAGTTCTCTTTATTTGTTCATAATGCACATTTACTTTACATTCCTATTTCATCCGACTTTCTTTCAATCGCTCTTCCAACCATGTATACACTTCTTGTGGACGTTGGTGATCCAGTACATCGAAGATCCTACCGTCTTCAATCAAATCGACGAATTCTGAGATTGCTTTCAAATGGCGATTTTGATCCACAGCAGCTAGAGTAAAGATGTATTTTACGCGTTTATCAAAAATCTGAATTGGGTAGCGCAACGAGGTGATCCCCATGCCCAGTTTGTTGACACCGTCTTCTGGTCGCGCATGTGGCAACGCTACGTTATCGGTGACAATCATATAGGCGCCTTCTTTGTGGGTGGTTTGGATAATCTTTTCGATATATCTGCGACTGATATTCCCTGCATCCACTAGTGGTTTTGCCTCCATGTAGAAGGCATCTTCCCAATTTCTCGCTACGAGGTCAGTTTGGATGAAAGAAGGTTGAACCATATTCATCAAGGAAATTCTATCTGATTTAGTGACAGGCGTTGAATTTTGTTCTTCGATTTCTTCCGGTATCTCTGACAGCGAACTGCACAAGCTTTTCAGTTCATTTTTCAACATGACTCGGTCGTTGATGGTGGCATATTTTTCGACAATACCGAGGATTGTCTCAACGTCGTACTCGGTGGTACCGCCTGAACGGGTTCCACCATAGACATCTCGTACCAAATTGTATTTTTCTTCGACAGTCATGATTGGATCCACCACGAAGACGGGCTTGTTATAGAGATATAGCTCAACACTTGCTACCGTCGTGAAAATCAGGTCAAAGTCTTGTTGGCTTTCTCGTAGCGACGCCACGTCCACCGGTCCCAATAAAAGCAACTCCGGAAAGACACTTTTTAGTTCGTTATAAATAATGGCCGAACTTCCAACACCATTTGGACAGACTACCATACCGATTTTACGATTAATGGCGTACTCATCAAAATCATCCATCAATGACGCAAAATGTAGCGTCAAAAAGGAGATTTCCTCTTCTGGGATTGAATAATCGAACAGATTGCCGATAGGTTTCATCGTTTCATTTACGATACTGTATAGGTCGTAGTATTCATTCTTGATTTTTTGATGCATCACATTGACGATTGGCAAACGGAAAAATATCCGATAATACGCTGGTCGAAAATGGGCATACAACTGATCTACAGCCTGTTCTGGATTACTGAAGCGAATCCCCGCCAAATGCTCAAATCGGGAGATGATGCGATGGATTAACTCGTTGATAATGGAAAAATCAGGGGTCTTTTTCAAGTAATCTCCAATGGAAAGCCCTAGTGTCCAACCACAAACATATAAAATCGCATGTTGATTTTTAATCCCCAAATATTCTAGTAACGCTTCCGCAAAAAAGTATTCCGGCATCTTGAAAAGTGTTTGAAAATTAAAGTGGTCGAAGAAATCAGGCCAATCCGCATCTAATCGTGGCGCTATAAGAATCAAAGTATAAGAAAACTCTTGGAATCGATTTCCCACCAATGAAACGTGGAATTGTTCCAATAATTCTTTGACTTTTTCTTCTAAGGGTTCCAGTTTCTCGATTTTCTCGTTAAACACAAAATACTGATAGAAGAAAATATTTTCAGAATCTGCGAAGTCTTCTATCACTGTGCGCATCAAGTGATACCGGATATCGGCTTCATTGCCTTCTAAGTGATAGCCATCTTTGCGATTGTAGGCAATCCGGATGCCATCGGGGATGATTTGCGTTTCGGCCTTTTTCAAATCGTTCATAAATGTGGTTTTGCTGACTTTTAAGGTATCCAGAAAATGATTGACGGATAGATAGTTGTCGTAGTTGTAGAGCAACATCAGAAAGATATATTTTAAGCGCTAGTCTGCGTTTAATTCATATAATTCAAAGAAATCGCCATTTAGATAGGCATCCAATAAGTGGTCTCGGGATTTCTTCGTAATTCGGATTCTTTCCCCGTCAAACTTGATTAATGGAAGTTGGAGTTCATCCAGTGTCTGATTGATTTTTTCAAGGGAATACTCGATTTGATTTTTTAAAATCCCTGTTGTCCGGGTAAGCGTATTTACTTGGATTGTCGGTTGATCAAATAATTTCTCAATGATAATCCGCCCTCTTTTATCAATCATGATGAACTCCTCCACTCTTATTTTTCTGTCGTATACTTCTCGATTTCGGCTCTTAGTTTTTTCGCGTTTTCACCGATTTGTTCTTTACTGCCTTTAGTCAATAGGGTTCCGATGCCAATACAGTCCACACCAGCAGCTAGCCAGTCTTTGACGTTTTCGACATTGGCCCCTCCTGATGAAAGGATTGGCACGAATGGCATTGGGGTTTTAATGGTTTTAACTACAGATGGACCGTGGAAACTTGACGTTGGGAATGCTTTGATCATATCAGCACCCGCTTCCAATGCCTCTACTAATTCTGACATGGACGTGCACCCAGGCATATAAGGAATTTGGTATCTGTTACACAAACGTGCAACTTCCTCTTTAAAGTTTGGCGCAATCACAAATTCAGCGCCATTCAAAATTGCCAAACGAGCTGTCTCACTGTCCAAAACAGTTCCAGCTCCTACCAGTAGTTTTTCACCATATTTATCTTTTAAGTACTTAATGATTTCGCCTGCATTACTGTTAGTATAACTTATTTCGAGACAAGAGATACCCCCTTCGAGGCATCCTTCGACAATTTCATCGGCGCGTTGTTCAGTTTCCACCCGCACGATTGCCATGATTTTCTCGTTTTCGATTCTGCTTAACGTTTTAATTTTTTGCATAATATCCTCCAAAGTTCTCGATTTCTTGATAGCTTTTAAGCGCTTCTTGCATCTGGGCCAATTTTTCATGATCGTTCACTGGCATCACAGGCAATCTTGCTGCACCTACTTCATAACCTATGATAGATAACGCGTATTTCAACATGCTTGGCACGGAACCCAGTTTGTTGGCCATACGGAATGTGTCGATGCTTTTTTGTAATTCTTCGGCTTTTTCTAGGTTGTTGTCTTGATAATTTTGGTAGATGCCAACATCGGTTTTCGTCAATACGTTTGATGTTGCCGCAACCGCACCGGTGGCTCCCATTTTCAATGCGGGTAGAATTTTAGAATCAGATCCCACCAATACGCTGAAAGCTTCATTTTTGGCTACATCTAGGTATCCTTGCAGGTTCTCCAAATCACCACTACTGTCTTTGATTCCGATGATTTTATCTAATTTAGCCAGTTCGGCTACAACTTCCTTGCTTAAGTTGATTTTCGTATTCGCTGGAATGTTGTAGAGAATAATTGGCAAGTTAACGTTTTTTGCAATGGTTTGATAATGATTCAACAATTCGTCATCTGTCAAACTGATTAAAAATGGGGTGATAATGGAAACGGCGCTAACCCCAACTTCGGCTAAACGATTAGACAATTCGATGACTTGGTTAGTAGGGATTCCACCAGAACCAGCATAAACTGGCACTCGTCCATCTGCTAATTCCACTACCCATTTGCTGTATTCCACCTTTTCATCGTCCGTAAATGAGAAAAATTCCCCGTTTGTTCCTAAAATGAAGAGTCCTGAAACACCTTCGTTGATTAATTTGTTTACGAGTCCGGCTGTTCGTTCTTTGCAGATGTTTCCTTTGTCGTCTAGCGGTGTCACCATCGCTGTAATAATACCTGCTAATTTCATTGCATTTCCTCCTATACAGTTAAAATGCCTAGTGAGTTACCCTCACTAGGCATTTCTTATCCATCTTAGAAACTGAATAAACCTAGTAGTTTATCAAGTAAGATTCCCATTACGTTGTAGTCGATGTTCGGGAAGGTAGACCCTTCGATCCCTAGGCTTCCGTATACTGGATACAGAACTGTTGGCAAGAAGGCTAATAACAAACCTGCCACAAATGAACCGGCAACGGCACCCCGCCAACCACCTGTTGAGTTACCAAACACCCCTGCTGTACCACCTGAGAAGAAACAGATATGAGCGGCTGGAATGATAACCACTGGAAACTTAAAGACAACCATGATTACAACTGCTAACAAACCTGCTGCATAAGCTGAGATAAATCCAACGATTACCGCAGTTGGTGCAAATGGGAAAACAGTTGGCACGTCCAATGCTGGACGAGAATTTGGAATGAATTTTTCAGAGATTGATACGAACGCTGCTGTAATTTCAGCCAAGAACATACGAACCCCTGTCATCAAGATGGACATCCCTGCAGTAAAGGTAAATGCTTGTACAAATGGGAAGACCAACCAGTGAGTTGAACCTGCTAATTCTTGGGTCACATCGCGACCAGCTTTTAAAGCAGATAGATAGAACAAGAACAACATAACGACTGCTACACCCATTAAGAAGTCACGGAAGAATGACAACCATTTCGGGAAGTTGATATGTTCCGTTGTTTTGTCTTTGTGTTTGCCAAACAACATGCCAATGTATCCTGACAAAGCATACCCAATCATATTAAAGTGACCGATGGCTGTTGCATCACTACCTGTGATTTTACGCATGAATGGTTGACACAATTGTGGTAGAGCTGCTGAGAAGAACCCTAACAAAATACCACCGATAATAATTGCTGGAACATCCGCAATTTTGTGTGCTTTCAAAATCAAGGAAAGAACACATGCGAAGAATAAACTATGTCCGGTTGTAAAGAAAATATTTTTGAACGGTGTGATACGTGCGATTACCAAGTTCATTACAAATCCTAAAATCAAGGTACAACTTGTAACAAATGCATACTCGGTTTGTGCCAAGGCCGTTGCTGCTTCTGGTGAAGCCACCACCCCTTGAATGTTGAACCCTGTTTGGAACAATGTGTTAAAGTTTTGCAACGCGCCAGTCATGATCGAGCCACCGGTACCAAACACCATAAATCCGATGATAGTTTTAAACGTACCGGTCATAACTTCGGTACCAGATTTCTTCTGAGCGATTAGCCCGATCATGGCTACCATTCCCAACATAACCGCTGGGGTACTTAAGAAACTAATAATTAAATCCATTTTTTGCTCTTCTTACCCTTTTATTTTAATTTTTTATTTCGCCTCTACTTTTGCCAAAGCTTCTTCAAGTTTTGCTTTGATTTCATTTTTGTCTACGATATTTACCACACCTACGATTTCTTGTGGAACATTTTTTTCTCTTAATTCGTCTGCTACGTCTGTCAAAGTAATGATCATATCTCCTGGGAAGCCTACCACGCCATCTAATGAAGAATGTTCCACTTCGATTGGGAAGTCGTTTTCTTTGATAACCTCATTTACTTTGATCTTTAACATTAAACTTGAACCTACTCCTTCGCGACATGCTACTAGTGCTTTATGCATTTTTCATCTCTCCTTCGAATTTTTTTAATAAGCTGATTAAATCAGTTGTTTCCTTAATTTCATCCAATCCTGATATAAAATCGGGATTTCCCAAAAGTTCAGCGAGTTCAGATAATAACTCGATGTGGGAATTATTGTCCGGTGCACTTAATGGAAATAAATATTTGACTGGGTCATTCATGTCATTTCCTGATTTGACCGGTTTGGCTAGTTTGGTAAAACCAACCCCTAACTTCTTGGCCCCTTTGTCGGTTGGGGCGTGTGGTAAAGCGATATTCTTGGTGATTACGATGTATGGCCCTAAGTCTTTTGAAATCTTTACAATTTCCTCTGTATATGCCGGCGTCACGATTTCTTCTTTCTCGAAAGGTTTCATCGAAATCCGGATTGCATCTTCAAAATCTTCAGGCACGATATCCAATTGAATATAACTTTCTTTAATTGCGTAACTAAGCAATTGGTTGCCCTCCTTCCTCTCTATGAATCAACTATAGCTGACACCGTTTTCATTATCAAATTGGTTTAGTTCACATTTTTTGGTCACTCAGGATAAAAACTACACTTTATCCTGCTTTTTCAATCAATACATAATGAAATACGTCAGCGTTTTCATTTTTTGGTATAGTTCAGCTCACTTTTTTTTACCTCACAGAAAAAATGTGAACTGAAATCTCGATTAAAAAAACATTTTTTTCTACTTGATTTCAAATTTATTCTTTTAAAATGGTACTTTTTCAATTGTTCGTCTCGTTATAAAAACATCCTATTGGTGGTCATTTTCTAGTTTTGCTCCTAATGCTCCACCTGGGTGAAACACATGAAAATCTTCTTTGCCAAAATCCATGATAATTTACAATACTGACGATAATTCTCTTATTTCTATGTAATAACTACTCTGTAAATCACATTCTTTGAAAGTAGTTTAAGTTCCAATATCACGGGTACTTCAAATATGTGCTCTGTATTTATCAATCAGAATAACTACAAACTAATTACTCAAATTCTATTATTGGCCTTATATTTATCTCATAGAAATCAAGTAGTACATACTGCAGATGGTCAGAGCTCGATCCATAAATCAACATTTTTCAATAGTTAAGTAATTTTTCGTGATTGGGAAATAATCCCCGCACGTAAATTCAAGGCCCTCCTTCTTACATTTATTTACAATCATATTTTACAAATAAGGGTTACTAAAAAACCGCCTCACAAAAGGAGACGGTTAACTTATTCTAATTAGGCTGCTAATTCTTTTGCTTTATCTTGTTCTTCTTTCAACAGTTTATTGTCATAGAATTTGATAAATGGAAACCAGATTGCAAAAGCTAATATTGCACATAACACAGCTAAAACAGCTGCTTTCCAGTCACCACCAGAACCAATGAATGCACCAATCCCTACTGGAGATGGCCAAGGCATCTGTGCTAACATTGGTTTAACAATTTCAAATTTAATAGCAAAATAGGCTAAAGATGCTGAAGCCATTGGGGCTAAGAAGAATGGTAATGCTAAAAATGGGTTGTACACAATAGGTATACCAAAAATAATCGGCTCATTGATATTAAAAATACCTGGTACAAGAGAAGCTTTCCCTAGAACTTTTAATTGATCTGATTTTGCCATAAAAGCAATAAAGATAATCAATCCTAATGTTGCTCCAGAACCACCAACAGTTACATAAGAGTTATTGAATTCACCAGCTAAGGGATAGTTTGCTCCTGCAGCATTGGCAGCCATATTTGCTAGTACGATTGGTGTTAGAAAAGAAGTAATAATATTTGCGCCATGAATTCCGACAATCCACAGTGCATGGATTAAGAAGTAAATGACCATAATTCCTAGCCATGTATTGGTCAAATTCGTTACAAAGCTAAATGGAATGTAGATGACTTTAAAAATATCTGTACCAAGGGCAATCAAAACACCATTAATAATCATTACAACAAAAGCGATTACAAAAGTTGGGATTAAAGCGGTAAAAGAACGTGATACACCTGGTGGTACGACATCTGGCATTTTAATTACTAAATTACGCTTTACACACAAGCAATATAATTCAACTGCAATAACAGACATGATAATACCAGTAAAAATACCAGACGTCCCTAAACGATCGGCAAAAGAGCCCATACGAATTCCATTTACTACTTTTTCAGTATCCGTAATAGAGTTAACTAACGTCATTTTCCCCCCTTCCCAGACAATTTCAGGGATACACATAAAGAATGCAAAGACTGCTAAAAGTGTTCCTGTTAACGGGTTAACATTTAAATCTTGTTCATCTCGTTCAATAGATGTTAATTCATAAGCGAAAACGATCGCAAAATAAACAGCTAAAATACCCATTGTCATCGTATTTGCTACCATATATAAATCACTGATCTTGAAAAAACTAGCTTCAAATATTCCCTCTAACCCAGAAAATGCTACTGGTAACACATTTAAAACCAAAAACATTGAACCAACAATAGTAAAGGGAATGGAGGCCATCCCGGCTGCCATAACCGCACGTACAATTTTCATTTGGGCGACTTTCCCCATCGGTCCCATTAAATATTTTTGTAAAAAGTTAAACATATCTTACTCCCCTTTCATAGGTACAACGATTTTTCATATTGTTTAATCCGTTGATAGTGCTTGTCATGATTGCTACTGATATCACGTAAACGATGTTGTATCCATAAACATAAGAAACAACCAACTAAAAGAGCTGCCACAATAAAAGCACGGCCACTTATTCCTTGCTTCATAAAAGGAAACAATCTATGAAATAATGGTGTAAAAGTGGCGAGTAACAATCCAACATTGACGATTAACTGTAACCAGTAATAACCTGTTGTGCGCGGTGTTACATTTTTTGGTGTACTGTACAATTTTGCTTGTTCAAAGACAGCTGGTAAGATACCAAGAATTAAAATAGCTGGAATAAAGATCGTTTTTTCCTGAACTAAAAACAGTGCAATCAACCAGTATAAATTGATAAAGAAAAAACCCGCGCTCAGATACCGAACGAAAAGATAACGATTAAAATACATTGTTTTCAGACTTAGCTTTTTACGATCTAAATCGAGGGCTTTTTTATCGGCATCTTTCATGATTTTACCTCCTTTTAATTTTTTTGATTTTGTGCATTTTGCTCATAAAGATATTTCATTTCTTGGGCAACTTCCAGTAGCGTCATCGTAGTCATCAAGTGATCTTGTGCATGAACCATAATGATTTCCATTTCAATTTTTTTGCCACCTGCATAATCTTTTAATAACGTAGTTTGTGATTTATGCGCTTGTAAAATTTCTTCATTAGCCTCATTTAAAAGCTGTTCTGCATTACTAAAATCACTTTTCCTCATGGCAGCAAAGGCTTTATGAATAGTAGTACGAGCATTCCCACTATTTAAAATAATTTCAAAAGCTGTTACTTGAATTTCTTCACTACTCATCACATTTTCATTGGCTTGTGTCATAATTTTCCTCCTTCCTTTTTTACATTAATTGTAAAAATAGTTGACTAAAATTGGTAAAAGTTGGTTCTGCTAACATTTTTTTCTGAAACGGTAAGCAATCTACTAATTTGACAATCGCTTTAGTCATAACGGTGATTCCTTTGTTTTCAATATACGAAGGTGAAATCAAAAAGACAAAATGAACTTTCTTTTCTTCATCCCAGCTCATTCCCCTTGGAATCAACGCCACAGCAATTTTGGTAGAAACCCCCACCGGTAGTGCTGGATGCGGGACCACAATACTTTCACTAAAAATAATCTGTCCCATTTGTTCACGATGCTTAATTTGTTCTAACAATTCTTTTGGATAATTTTCAGCTTCATTAACACGCAATAATTCTGCCAATTCTTGTAAGACCTGCTCTTTGGTTGGCACAATGTCGTAAAGTTTAAAATACTTTTCTCCCATCTGTTCTGTGAGCATATTTTGTTTGCGCTGATCTTTTCCGTCATTTAATTTAAGGTTTATCATTTGTCGATTTTTGGTACTCATTTTATGAATCGTTTTCCGAATTCTTGCAACATCCTCATCATTTAGAAAAACACTAACATGAATAACTGGAATGGGAAAAATCATAGCCGAAAGATCAATCGAAGAAATGATTAAGTCTGCATCATTTAAACTAGTCTCATTAATTTCGTAATATCCCTGAACATTTGTAATTGTTATATGGTTATCAAATTCGTTAACAACTCGATTCTTTAACAATTGTGCGCTGCCATAACCCGTAGCACAAATAATCAAAGCATGGACTTTTTGCATGTCTTTTGCTTTTTCCATCGCTGCCATTACATGTAAAGTTAAATACGCCCATTCATCATCAGTAATTTGATAATCTATTAAAACTGGCATCTGACCTAAATGATTTTTAGTCAACTCAAAGGCCTGGGGATAATTACTTTTTATTTCACCTGTCAATGGATTATCTAAAGAAATTTTTCTTTCCAATCGAATTAGCATTGGTTTTAAATGATCCAATAGACCGCTTTTCAACTGATAATCTTCGTTTAGAGAATAACCTAGGCTGTTACTTAATAGTGTTATAGCATGAGTTAGCGCTCCCGTTAGTTCTTGATTTTCTTCTACAACCGGATGATTTGATTTTGCCATTAAGTGTAAGGTAAGATAAGATACCTCTTCTGAGGGAAAAGAGATTTTAGAAAATACCTCGATCCGACTGACTATTTTTCTAGCAACTTCATACTCTACCTTTTCAGAAATGTCAGCTACTATTCCGAGTTCCTTGATTTCAAAACCTTCTTTTAAGCGCTTAATACTTAAGGCAAGATGCAGAACTAAATTTTGAATAATAATGTCAGATATTTTTAACTTGGCCTCTCTAATTTCATCCAAAATAATAATCGTCAATTCTTCAAAACTAATATCTTGAAAAAGTGGGCTATTACCTAAATACTTTTTAAGCGAATTGGTGTAATTTTTCCCAAAAAAAGTATCTAAAATGAAATGGCGTTTATTCCGCTCATCCCCCTTAACAAAAAGACCCACGCCATGCTTTGAAGCAAGTATTAACGTATACGGTTTTAGTTTCTCTTTGATTTCTTGCATATCCTTGCTCAAAGAAGAACGACTAATAAATAATTCTTCAGCCAAGTCATCTAAATTTATAGTTGCCTCTTCTAGTAGCAACTTATTTAGAATATAATTTTCCCGATCTGTAATATCAGAAATCAAGGGTGCTTTTTCTTCACTATTTAAGGTAATGCCTTGTTTTGCCAAAAAAAGATCGAAATTCAACTTATTTACGATAGTCAAACAATAGCCATAACCTTGTTTAGAAGTGATTACACCCCCATTTTCTGCAATAAGTTCTTTTAGACGTGTGATATATGTGCGGACGGTACGGTCAGACAATGACAACTCAGAGGCCAAATGCTGGCTAGTGACAAAATCGCCTTGATACTGGATTAAGTGCAAGAGCAATTCTCTTTCCTTTGGTCTCATTATCTCCCCTCATTTTCTAAATATTTTCTTCAATAACTTCACTTAGTTTTTGAATCCCAGTTGGAATTGGCACATAAGCTTGAAATGGGATACTAACAACAGGTTTCCCAACTTCTGAGCCTAATTTTTTGAATTTATCTAAAAACATAGTTGTTTGTGGCGAAATTAAAAACAAATCAAAATCACTGGTTTTAATCATGTTGTCACCTTCTGTCGCAGAAACAGCATCGACAATTATTTCTTCTCCTTTATTTTTAAAATACTCCGTTGTTTTTGCTGCCATCATTGAAGATGACATCCCAGCTGCACAAATTATTAAAGCTTTTTTCATATCCATACACTCCCTAAATTATTCTAAATTTTTTCACCATTTGTTTGAATCACTTCTTGATACCAATAAAACGAATCTTTTTTACTTCGTGCTAAAGTACCAGTTCCTTTGTTATCTTTATCAACGTAAATAAAACCATAACGTTTTTCCATTTCTCCGGTTCCAGCCGAAACTAAATCAATACAGCCCCAGGGGGTATAGCCCATCAAGTGAACCCCATCTTCAATTACAGCTAACTTCATTTGTTCAATATGTGCTTTTAAATAGTCAATGCGATACTCATCATGGACACTGCCATCTGCTTCTTTTTTGTCGTAAGCACCAAACCCATTTTCGACAATAAATAATGGCACGTGATACATGTCTGTGAACCAGTTTAACGAATAACGTAAACCAACCGGATCGATTTGCCAGCCCCAATCAGAGGCTTTAACAAATTCATTACGTACTAAATCTTTTGTCTCGTCATAATCGTAGTGAACATTTTCTTCATGATGAACAACTGCATGCGACATATAATAACTAAAACCAATATACTCAACCGTGCCTTCTTTCAATGCTTCTTCATCTTCACGTGTAAAATCAATTTTAATTCCTTTACGTTCCCAATACTTCAAGATGTGATTTGGATAAAAACCGTGAACATGGACATCACAAAAGTAATAACGTTTCTCCATCGATTTTAATGACATCAACGCATTTTCAGGCTTGTCATTTACCGCATATAATGGTGCAAAAGCAATCATACAGCCAATTTGAAAATCTGGATTAATGGCTTTCCCAATTTTTACTGCCTTAGCACTAGCAACAAGCTCATAATGAGCAGCTTGATACATAATGGCTTCTCTATCTTCTCCTTCTTGATAAAAAATACCAGAATTTGTAAATGGCGCAAAATCTTCATGGAAGTTTGCTTGATTATTGATTTCATTAAACGTCATCCAATATTTCACTCTGTCTTTGTATCGTTTAAAGCAAACTTCAGCAAAGCGAAGGAAAAAGTCAATTAACTTACGATTACGAAACCCACCATACTCTGTTACCAAATGATACGGCATTTCAAAATGAGACAATGTTACAATCGGTTCAATATTATGCTTCAAACATTCATCAAATAAGTCATCATAAAATTTCAAACCAGCTTCGTTAGGCTCAGCTTCGTCTCCGTTAGGGAAAATCCGTGTCCACGCAATTGATGTTCGAAAACATTTAAAACCCATTTCTGCAAAAAGAGTAATATCTTCTTTATAACGATGATAAAAATCTATTCCCTCATGATTTGGATAATATTCATTGGGTAAGACACCGTCTGTAATGGCGCGATAACGGGTTGGTGAACCGACAGTCATAACGTCAGCAACACTGACACCCTTACCACCAGCTTGCCACGCACCTTCCAATTGGTGAGCTGCAACTGCCCCACCCCAGAGAAAATCTTTTGGAAAACTCGTTGTCATTTATTCTGATTCTCCTTCTTATTTGTTATTTACATGCATAGTATACTTTGGAAACGCTTCCCAAACAAACGAAATATTTCCTTAGTACTCCGGAAAAAAATTCCATTATCCTTTTTCAAACCGTATTTTTATAAAAAGTCGAATTCGTCTATTTCCTCTCTATTTCATAAAAAATAGCAAAAGATAAGTTTTATGTTACCTAATTATGATATCAAATTATTAGGTGAGGGATTTGCCTATTTTATTATTTTTGATAGTCGTTCTAGGAATTATTGGCTTTCTGACATTCCAAATGTTTTAGTTTTTTTGTCTATTTCAAATCAACAGACAAGAATCAATCATGATAAATATTCACTTAAAGCAACTTTCCCCATTAGTAACACGGGGGTACCGAACTCATTGAAAATTCCTCTGAGGGTTGCTACAAAAGGCTTCACGAGCATTTTTCAAAGATTCAAATTTTGTCAAAATTAGCTAAATAGCAAACCAAAAGACGTGTGAACGGACCGGCTGCCAGCGGCAGAGCCGAGTTCGTTTACACGTCTTTTTTGTGTTTTCCCCCCAAAAAAACTTTTCCGAAAGAAGTCGATTGAGAATCGAATAGTTTAAGAATCTCTTACAAGTTATTTCAATTGCCTGTTGTTTCGAAAAATTACCCTACTCAGATTGTAGTAGTAATGGAAGGGAAATCACTCACAAAGAAAATTATGAGAAATTCCACATTTTTTGGAAAATAGGGGGTTCCAAATTGTTCTTGTTAGTGAAAGGAGGAAATTTTATGCAACTGATACGTGCACCCACTCTACTTTGTTTCAACCAATTAAAACAAAGACTAAATTCAAAATCAAAGGAGAAATACACATGTCAAAAAAATTAATGATCCAAAAAGGAACTAGTATCTCACTCAACGATTCAGAAACTGTCAATCTAGCCAGTCTACGTTTCGATCTCAAACAATTCAAACTCCCGCAACGTTTTGTTGTAGCCAAAAGTGATATTCAAATGCGGATGGAACGTGAACAGAACCATGTTGGCGAACGTGTAGAAACCGGGCTAATGACCCTCACCTTCAAAGTCTACGATCGAGCTTTTGTCGAATTAGTTCTAAATAACGGCGGAACAGAACTCGGCTCCCCGATCACCATTGTGGTCGAGCATCAAGAAGAATTACCAATTTTAGATAACTATGAAGACGGCGAGTTGATTCCCATTCGTTTTAAAGGTTTAAATGTCTATCCCCGAAAAATTCAGAAAAAATCATTTGTGGGAGAAGGTCAACCAATGATTGACACCTGGCAATTTGCAGCATTGAAAATTAGTGCCACCTCCTATCAACTAGGAGAAGTGAATGAACCAAACACCCCGGCAAAGTAACGAATGTCTGATCGATTTTCTACGTTTTTCATTACCGGATGCTTCAATGGAAAAAGTTGCGGACTTATTGGGAATTACCCTTTCTGACTTCACTTCGGAAAAGAAAGGGAGCCCTTTTCCCACCTACCATTCTCACTATTCCTTTGCAGATATTATCATTCACCAAAGTGACCACCACAATAATCTGTTAGTAAACTTATCGGGTCAAGGGTGTCGCCAATATGAAGAATATATGTCTAGTGTGGAGGAGTGGCATTGGCAGAAATTCTTAGCCACCATTTTAAAAGCCAAGGGAACCATTACTCGTGCCGACTTGGCAATGGATTTATTTGACGGCTCCTCTCCCCCTGTGTCTACCTTGCAAAAATACGTGAAGAACGGCCAACTCAGCTCTCAAAGCCGCCACTTTCGGGAAGTAAACAGTGGGCAACTACAGGAAGGCATTCTAACTGGCCATACGCTTTATATTGGCGCTCAGCCGCAACTACTGCGGATTTATGACAAAAAGCAAGAAATCCGCGATAAAATGGGGGAAATTGTCCAAGTCAACGAGTGGGTTCGCTGGGAACTGGAATTAACCGATCAGAAAGCTCGGCAAGCCGTGGAAAAGCTTGCGAAAGGAATACCACTCAATACGGTAATTCGTGGCATTTTAGCTTCCCACTACAGCTTCAAGACCAAACCCAAAGGCCCCGTCAATTATCACAACAAAGCTCGTTGGTCGAACATGAAATGGTGGGATAAATTTGTGGGGGGTATTCCCAAAATCCCCTTACGTGTAATTCGTGAAAAGTCAACCTTTTCCAAGAAGAAAGCTTGGTTAGAAAATGCCACTTCGAAATCGCTCGCCATGATTTATGAAGCTTTTCTACAAGCCTATGGATCAGAACAAGCAGAAGTCTATTTGAGAGAATTACTAGCCACAGGAAAAGAAAAATTCACGGAAACAGATCAGACCTTTATCGAACAAAAAATACTGGAATTGGAAAATGAAGATTCTTACTAGAGAAAGGAGGTTGCCTATGCACGAAGTTCAATTTTTACTGAACGATGAGCAGATGAAACAGCTAGGAAATAGTGTTTACACACTTCTTCTAAACAATGTGAATCAAGTACGACAAGATACTGCTATCGACAAACGCTATTTAACCAAGAAAGAAACTTGCCAATATCTCCATATTGCGAACAACACTTTGGATAAATGGGTCGAACAAGGACTGCCAAAGATCACGATTCAAGGTGTTGTGCGTTTTGATCGGCAAGCTATAGATGAATGGCTCCATTGCTATAGTCGCTAGAAGCGGTTTATAATCAGAACGTAGTCATTCCTACGTTCTGGTTTGCGTATAAGAAAGTAGGAAGTAACATGGCAATTACTAAACTGAAAAACAACCACTACAAATTGGAGGTGTTTTACCCCAAGGAGGTGCGACAAATTCTCGGTGTCACTACCGAGCGCTACCGCAAAACATTTAGGACAAAAAAAGAAGCGGAACAGGCTGAAAAAGACCTGTCTCAAAAAATTCAACGCGTGCTTAATGAAAAGAGTGCTCGTTCATTTGAATTAAACGGGCATATCAAATTTAAAGAGTTTTATGAAACAGTTTGGTTGGATATGTACATCGCTGGTTCTACTGGACGATCTAGGCAAATACCAACTGCCACAACCATTAGCAATACGAAAGATGTCTTCCGTCTTCATATTCTACCGATGTTTGGTGAATATTCCATCAAGTTCTTAAACGACAATAAAGACTTTGTGCTTCGTGCTTTGATGAAAAAATCCCAAACTTACGCCAATATCAAAATTATCAAAAGTTACGTCAATCAGATTTTTGATATTGCGGAGCTATTAGAGTATATCGAATACAATCGGATTGAAAAAGTGATTCGGTACGTGGGTGATCCCAAGAAACAACAACTAAAGGCGGAGCGTCAGCTTAACGGTGAAGCACTAACAGCCGAAGAATTAATCGCTTGGTTAGACGCAGCCAATGAGGATTACAGCAAAGGTTTACTAATCATGCAAGACTATGTTCTCTTGATGCTAACGTTGAACCTAGGGGACCGCAAGAGCGAATCCTATGCCCTTCAGTGGAAGCATATTGATTTTGAAAATGGTTATGTCAGTTTGATTCAAAGTAAGGATAAATTTGGTAATTTAAAATCCACAAAAGGTCGAAAAGCCACGAAGTTCAAGATTCCGACATTCCTTATTAAACTATTGAAAGAATGGAAGCAAAAACAAAAGGAAGAACTTTTACAACTTGGGATTAAGCAGACAAAAGAACAATTTCTTTTCACTTATGCCAATCGAAGCGGCGAAGTAAATATTCCGGTTCATGTGGATTACTTAAATTATCGGCTAAAATCCATTCGCCGAAGACATGAGGAACTAACCCAGACAAATCCACACAAGCTACGACATACCTTTAGCACGTTGGCTCGTGAAGGTGGTGCAACAATGGCGCAAATTTCTCAAGCCCTAACCCATTCGGATATCAAAACGACAGAAATATACGTCAATACTCCAAATGTTGTCGATCTTTCCACTTATGAAAAATTCGAGAAACGTCTAGATGAAGCGCGACAAGCGAAATAAATAACTAATTAAAATAACATACAAGTAAGATAAAAAGAACGATTAAATAGTATCTGACCTAGGTCTTAAAAACAGCCAATTCAAAATCTCGTACATTTTTTCGTACCTAAGCGTACAAAAAAAGACACTTCCCAAAAATTGGAAAGTGCCAGAAACGTTGATATATAAAGGATATTAACGCTTAGAGAATTGAGAAGCTTTACGGGCTTTCTTAAGACCTGGTTTTTTACGTTCAACCATACGTGCGTCACGAGTAAGTAACCCAGCGCGTTTTAAAGCAGAACGGAAGTCAGGATCTACTTGTAACAATGCACGAGCGATTCCGTGACGGATAGCTCCTGACTGTCCAGCATAGCCACCACCGTTTACGTTTACGATTACATCGTAAGCGCCTTTTGTTTCAGTTACGCCAAATGGTTGGTTGATAACTTCACGCAAGTCAGTATGTGGAATATATTCTTCTACGTCTTTTTTGTTTACAGTAATTTTACCAGTACCTGGTACTAAGCGTACGCGGGCAACTGCATTTTTACGACGGCCTGTGCCGCTATATTGTACTTGTGCCAATGAATTTCCCTCCTTAAATTAAGTTCGTGATATCTAATACTTCTGGTTGTTGTGCAGCATGTGGATGCTCAGCTCCACCGTATACGTTCAATTTAGTAAATTGTTTACGTCCTAAAGTGTTTTTAGGTAGCATACCTTTTACAGAAGTTTCGATAAGACGGCGAGAGTTTTTGTCGCGTAATTCACCAGCTGTCACTGATTTTAATCCTCCAGGATACATTGAGTGACGGTAGTAAATTTTGTCTGTAGCTTTTTTACCTGTTAATTTTACTTTATCAGCGTTAATTACGATTACGAAATCTCCAGTATCCACATGTGGTGTGAATGTTGGTTTATTTTTACCACGTAGTACAGAAGCAACAACTGCTGATAGACGTCCTAAAGGAACATCTGTTGCATCTACTACGTACCATTTACGTTCTACTTCGCCAGCTTTGGCCATATATGTTGTACGCACGTTTCTTTCCTCCAATTTTGTTTTCGATGTTTGACATACACTTGAGTTTCCGGGGCTCATTGTGGGGCAAACAATACCATTTAATATTTTACCTTCAATCACTGATAAAGTCAATGTTTTTCTGCGCTTTCAGAAAATAGATTTTCACTTATTTTTTTGTGCCTTTTAAACAGAAAAAAACCGCCAACGTCAACGTCAGCGGCTTTGGGAGTTGTTTTAAATTATGCGTCAATACCAGGCGCTTTGCCAAGTTTGGCTTGTAACATCCAAATATTTTTTTCGATGTCTGTTTTGTTTGCGATGAAAATGTCTTGTGTGCAGTCGTCGCCTTCTTCACCAGAAACTTCGATTCCTTTTGCGTAAAGGTCTGCTAAGTAACGGTAGCCTGCTACTAATTTTTCCATACGTTCTGGAATGGTGCGGTCCCAGTTACCAATTTCATCTTCAATTTTTGTATTTTCTGCGAATTCACGCAATGTTGAGAATGGAGAGCCGTCCAATGTGATTAAACGTTCTGAAACAACATCTAATTGCTCATTGATTTGATCCATGTATTCATCCATTTGTGGGTGAAGTGTTAAAAATTCAGGTCCACGCATATACCAATGTGTTTGATGAATTACCACGGAAAATTGGCTTAAATCTGCAACGAGTTGGTTCAAAATTTCTTTTGTTTTTTCAAATTTCATTCTTTGTCATCCTCCTAAATATTATTTCTACACTCTTAGTGTAATATGAATTGTGAAAAAAGTAAACTGAAAACCTTTCTTTTTTAAAATTATTATCAAATTATAATAATTACAATTAAGAATCTAATTAATTTCCTGAAATCGCTGTTTTTTCATCCGCAGTGACGACTTTTTGTTCCGCTTGAGTGAGGATCGTGTCGAGTGCCTCTGTCAACTCGTCAGTATCTTCTTTTCCTGTGACGAAAGCTAAAAAAAACTGATTCAGTCTCAGTTGCTCCGCTGCCGGCAAGTACCATTGTCCTTCTACTTGCTTAACCGTTAATGGCAGTTCAACTGGCTCATGGCTGACATTGATTTGTTGGATTTCTTTTTTTAAAACGGCTAACGTGTGCTGCATGTCTAGCGCTTGTGTTGCCTGTTGCGTTTGCTGAAGAAGAGCAGTGGTTGTATCTTCAATCGCCGTCACAAAATCTAAGCCCTTAATCTGAAAAGTGATTGTCGCTTGCCCATTCAATTCTTTCGTGGCTACTAGGTGATATGACGCTTTTTTCTTCACTTGAGCCAGTAATTCTGCGCTAAGCTTCTGGGCTTCAGTCTCGGTGACTTCAGCGTTCATTTCTTTTAAGCTATTGAAAAATTGCTTCTGGAACTGTTGACGGCTCGTCTGCAAATGCTCCGCTAAGACTTTCGGTTCACGAAAAGTTTGAGAGAATGTCTCTGGCTTTTCTTGATAAATAAAGTAATCTACCAACTGTTGCGCTGCTTTTTCGCCGGAACGAGACGGTGCACTGCAGCTTGCTAACGCCCCAATGAATAACAGAAATAGTGATAGTAGCTGCTTCTTCATTCCTCATCCTCATTTCCTCAAGTCTTCGTCTCTCTTCTAGTTAAGCAACTTCTCAGCCATTTGTCAAAGCTATTTACTATCAATTATTTGCGGAATTCTGCTAATTTTTGATAACTTTGTGCTAAAACTTGTTGGGTTTCTTGAAAAACAGGATACAGTTCTTGATAAACTAGCAATTGATCCGCTCGTGGCGTGACCGTTTCATGAATCAGCACCTGTTGCGCCGCTGCTTGTAAATTTGGTAACTGCCCTAAGCCTTGCCAACCTAGCAAAACAGCGCCTAATGCCGAAGCTTCGGTGCTATCAGTGAACGATAACGTTTCTCCCAGCACATCAGCCATAATTTGACGGAACACAGGGGAATCAGCAAAGCCGCCTGTCGCCCGAATCTCCTGAACGGGTCCACCGAGTTGTTTCAAATCTTCTAAAATGGTTTTTAAATTGAAACAGATGCCTTCCACCACCGCTCGAGCTAAATGTCCAGCATGGTGATTTTTGCGCAAGCCAATAAAACTTGCGCTCGCCTCTGCATTCCACAGCGGTGCTCGTTCACCAAGCAAATAAGGATGAAACAGTAAGCCATTTGCCCCAGCTGGCACGGTTGCAATTTTGGCCATAATTGGGTCATAGAGATTGGTCCCGTTTTGGATAGCTTGCTGACGTTCTTCTGCAAAAATCGTTTGGCTCGCCCAATCTAACGCAACTGCACCATTACTACTTGCGCCACCAATCACCCAGTGCTGTTCATCTAGAGCAAAACAAAACGTTTCACCTTGCGGATGCAAAAAAGGTTCTTCGACAATATACCGAAGTGCGCCGCTCGTACCAACGGTCAAAGTCGCTACACCCATTCCTAGCGCTCCCAAACCTAAATTAGACAATGGACCATCCGCGCCACCAAGAACTAAAACCGTTTCCTCCTCAACACCAAGCATCTCTTGCCAAGAAGGCGCTAACGCTGGAAAAATGAACGTTGACGGGGCAACTTTTGGCAACTGTTCCTCCTCAATAGATAAATACGCTAAAATCGACGATTCCCATTGCCGCGTGTGAATATTAAATAAACCCATCCCCGAAGCACTACTATAATCTGTCCAGTATTCGCCAAAGAAACGGTAAAAAATGTAGTCCTTAATCCCAATAAACTTGGCCGCGCTCTGCGCAACGGCTGGCTGATTTTCCTGCAGCCAGCGAATCTTGTACAAAGGCGCCATTGGATGAACTGGCATGCCTGTCAATTGATAAAACAATTGGGCCGCTGGCGTTTCTTTTAACGCTTCCGCATAATCAGATGCTCGTGTGTCAGCCCAAGTAATCACTTGGGTCAATGGGCGTCCTTGCGCATCCATGGCAATTAAGCCATGCATCGCTGAAGCAAAAGAAATGAGCCCAATTGGTTGATTCTTCACTTGCTGCGTGACGGTTCGAATACAGTTCACCACAGCTTGGAACAGCGTTTCTGGGTCTTGCTCCGCCATTCCTTCAGTCTCTTGAATTAATGGATAACGCACATAGCTAGAAGCTACGACTGTGCCATTTGCTTGAAAAGCCACTGCTTTGGCTTGCGTGGTGCCAACGTCGACACCAATCGCTAATTTTTCCATTTGATTCCCTCATTTCTTGTTTCTTTTATTATTCCTAACAAAAAAAGATTTGTCTAGTCAAACGAAAAAGTTTAAAAAAAGCGTAGTTTATTTTTAAGGAGGTAACCTATGTTTTTCTTGAGTCTCTTTTTGATTGGTGCCTGTTTCGGTTCTTTTTTATGCTTAGTGGCGGAGCGCTTACCAGTAGGGCGTTCTTTGTGGTGGCCCCCTTCCCACTGTCAAGGTTGCCACCAGCCTCTACAACTCTATGAATTAATTCCAGTTGTTTCGATTTTGCTGCAGCGCTTTCGTTGTCGAAAGTGTCAACAGCCAGTAGCTAAGTGTTATCTTTTAGCAGAACTTGTCATGGGCGGGTTAACCGCAAGCTGTTTTTTTGCTGGCCTGACGATTGATGCTTTGATTCTCTGGTGGTGGCTGACGAGTGCTTTCACATTATCCTTGATTGATTACTGGTATTTAGTGGTTGAACCGAAGATTCTTTATCCCAGTTTTTTTGTGCTTTGCTTGCTGAAAGTGGCGGGTCAGCATTCGTTTTACTTACTGACTGGTCTTTTTTGTTTTTGTTTTTTCCAAGCCGTCTTACATTATTTTCCGGAAGCCATGGGGCGAGGGGATCTTTTGTTACTGGGTTTGTGGGGCTGTTTTTTACAGGTACCTCAGTTGCTGATGCTACTATTTTTTGCCAGTAGTTATGGTCTAATCTATGGCTACAGTTGTAAATTTTTAGGGTATCCAGTTGAACAGAAACTTCCCTTTGTCCCCTTTTTAAGTTTGGGCTTACTCACAATCAGTTGGTTATAGCAAATAAAAAAAGCCGCAAGGAGCATGCTCCTTACGGCTTTTTAGGGTTTATTTATTGATGTTTTTCATCGCATCTTCAGCAGCCATTTGTGCTTCAATGTCTGAAATACTATAAACGTTTTCGCTAGCTACACCAACTTCTTTTGGTTCCATGTTACGGTAACGAGCCATACCAGTACCAGCTGGGATGATTTTACCAATGATAACATTTTCTTTCAATCCAAGTAATGGATCTTTTTTGCCACGGATAGCAGCATCTGTTAACACGCGTGTTGTTTCTTGGAAGGATGCAGCAGATAAGAAGCTGTTTGTTTCCAATGACGCTTTGGTAATACCAAGTAAGACTGGACGACTAGTAGCAGGGACGCCACCAGCAACTAATGTGTCGTAGTTACGGTCTTTAAATTCTGCGATGTCCATTAATGTTCCTGGAAGGATTTCAGTGTCACCTGGATCCATTACGCGGATTTTACGTAACATTTGACGAACCATTACTTCGATATGTTTGTCGCCGATTTCTACCCCTTGCATACGGTAAACACGTTGTACTTCACGTAATAGGTAGTTTTCAACAGATAAAACATCACGAACTTGTAATAATTGTTTTGGATCAATTGAACCTTCTGTCAACGGTGCACCACGGTGGATGATGTCGCCTTCAGCAACTTTCATACGTGCAGTGTAAGGGACAGTATAGGTACGTGTATCTGTTTTTCCTTTGATGGTTACTTCTTTTTGACGTGTGGCAGGATCTTCAGAAATATCGATAACTTCACCGGTTACTTCTGTAATCACTGCTTGTCCTTTCGGATTACGTGCTTCAAAGATTTCTTGGATACGAGGTAAACCTTGAGTGATATCGTCACCGGCAACCCCACCGGTATGGAACGTACGCATGGTTAACTGTGTACCAGGTTCCCCGATTGATTGAGCGGCGATTGTACCAACTGCTTCTCCGACTTCAACGTCAGAACCAGTTGCAAGGTTACGTCCGTAACAGTGCTTACATACACCATGTTTTGTGTTACATGTAAAGACAGAACGGATGGTTACTTTTTCAATACCAGCGTCCACGATTTCTCTGGCAAGATCTTCAGTGATTAATTGATCCGCACCAATGATGATTGCACCAGTTTCTGGATGAACAACTGATTTACGTGTATAACGACCTAATAGACGTTCGTCTAATGGTTCGATAATTTCGTTACCTTCACGAATTGCTTCGATTTCAAGACCACGGTCAGTGCCACAGTCGTCTTCACGAATGATTACGTCTTGGGCAACGTCAACTAAACGACGTGTTAAGTAACCTGAATCGGCTGTCTTCAAGGCCGTATCGGTCATCCCTTTACGAGCCCCGTGAGTTGAGATAAACATTTCTAAGACAGAAAGTCCTTCACGGAAGTTTGAGATGATTGGTAATTCCATGATTCGTCCATTCGGAGCGGCCATCAAACCACGCATACCAGCTAACTGTGTAAAGTTGGAGATGTTACCACGGGCTCCAGAGTCAGACATCATGAAGATTGGGTTACGAGCTTCCATACTTTCGATCAGTTTTTGTTGGATTTCGTCTTTGGCACCGTTCCAAACGCCGATTACACGTTCATAACGTTCGTCATCAGTAATTAAACCACGACGGAATTGTTTAGTAATTGTTTCAACTTGTTTGTGGGCAGCATCAATGATTGCTTGTTTTTCATGAAGAACCATGATATCGGCAATCCCTACTGTCATCCCAGCATAAGTTGAGTGTTTGTAACCTAAGTCTTTCATGCGGTCAAGCATTTTAGAGGTTTCCGTAATGTGGAATCTCTTGAAGACTTCAGCAATGATATTTCCAAGATTTTTCTTCTTGAATGGTAAAACTAATTCTTGCTCTTTAATGTGTGCAGGAATGTCTGTACCAGCTTCTACGAAGTATTTATCTGGTGTTTGAACAGTTAAGTTATAGTCTGTTGGTTCGTTCAAGTAAGGGAACTCAACAGGCATGATTTCGTTAAAGATGATCTTACCAACTGTGGTGATTAAGATTCGTTCTTTTTGCCAATCAGTAAATGGTTTGTCACCTAAAAGTGTTGTTTGAACCCCAATACGTGAGTGTAAATGCACGTAGCCATTTTGCCATGCTAAAACAGCTTCGTTCATGTCGCGGAAGATCATGCCTTCCCCTTCACGGCCTTCTTCTTCCATTGTTAGGTAGTAGTTACCTAAGACCATATCTTGAGATGGTGTAACAACTGGTTTACCATCTTTCGGGTTCAAGATATTTTGGGCAGCAAGCATTAACATACGAGCTTCTGCTTGTGCTTCTTCGTTTAGAGGCACGTGAACCGCCATTTGGTCTCCATCGAAATCGGCATTGTAGGCTTCACACACTAATGGGTGAAGACGAATCGCACGACCTTCAACAAGAACAGGTTCGAAAGCTTGGATCCCTAATCTATGCAACGTAGGTGCCCGGTTAAGTAAAACTGGGTGTTCTTGGATAACTTCTTCTAAAATATCCCAAACTTCATCTTCGCCACGTTCGATTTTACGTTTCGCATTTTTAATGTTTGTCGCAATTTCACGTTGTACTAATTCACGCATTACAAATGGTTTGAATAATTCAATCGCCATTTCTTTTGGTAAACCACATTGGTACATTTTTAAGAACGGACCAACGACGATTACGGAACGACCAGAATAGTCAACACGTTTACCTAGTAAGTTTTGACGGAAACGACCTTGTTTCCCTTTCAACATGTGAGAAAGAGATTTCAATGGACGGTTACCTGGTCCAGTAACTGGACGGCCACGACGACCATTATCGATTAAAGCATCGACCGCTTCTTGTAACATCCGTTTTTCGTTTTGAACAATGATGCTTGGCGCATTTAAGTCTAATAAACGTTTTAGACGGTTGTTACGGTTGATAACACGGCGGTATAAGTCGTTTAAGTCACTTGTTGCAAAACGACCACCTTCCAATTGAACCATCGGACGTAAATCTGGTGGAATAACTGGGATAACATCCATTACCATCCAGCTTGGTTGGTTACCAGAAGCACGGAAGGCTTCTAAGATGTCTAAACGACGGATGGCACGTGTCCGTTTTTGACCAGAAGCTGTTTTCAATTCTTCTTTTAATTGCGCAACTTCGCCATCTAAATCGACGTTATCTAATAATTGTTTCACGGCTTCGGCACCCATAGCAGCTTTGAAGGCTTGGCCATATTGTTCACGTTTTTCACGATATTCGCGTTCCGTTAACAATTGTTTTTTCTCTAATGTTGTGTCACCTGGTTCGATGACAACGTATGAAGCAAAATAAATGACTTCTTCCAATGCACGAGGGCTCATGTCTAAAACAAGACCCATCCGAGATGGAATTCCTTTAAAGTACCAGATATGTGAAACTGGTGCGGCTAATTCAATATGTCCCATACGTTCACGACGTACTTTTGAACGAGTGACTTCAACGCCACAACGGTCACAGACAATACCTTTATAACGGATACGTTTATATTTACCACAAGCACATTCCCAGTCTTTGGTTGGACCAAAAATGCGTTCACAGAATAACCCTTCACGTTCGGGTTTTAATGTACGGTAGTTAATTGTTTCGGGTTTTTTAACTTCCCCATAAGACCAACTTCTGATCTTTTCTGGTGAAGCAAGCCCTATTTGCATACTTTCGAATTTATTTACATCGATCAAAAGGAATTCCCTCCATTTCCTTATTTAGAGAAGCTGAGTCAGCAACTTGTTAGCAAATGGCAAGCATCACTTGAAAGAAGGTCTGACGACACTTGGAACAAGTAATGGCTTGCGCAGTTGCAACAAAGTCGCAGTTGAATCAACTCATCAGAGTGGTAGCGACAAATTAGTCTCTGTCTTCGGCTGTTTCAATTTCTTGAACAACGTCTTGTGCTTCTTCTTTCACGACTGATTCTGCTTCTTTTTCCAGCTGTTTCGCTGATTGTTGTTCCGCAAATTTGGTTAGTGCGTCAACGGTGATTAAATCATCATCGTCATCGTCCATATCGCGTAACTCAATCTCAGCTTCCTCAATGTCCAAGACACGCATGTCTAAACCAAGTGATTGTAATTCTTTCACTAATACTCGGAATGATTCAGGCACACCTGGTTTTGGAATTGGTTCACCTTTAACGATGGCTTCGTATGTTTTCACACGTCCGACAACGTCATCAGATTTGTAAGTTAAGATTTCTTGTAATGTGTAAGCAGCACCGTAAGCTTCCAGTGCCCAAACTTCCATTTCCCCGAAACGTTGTCCACCGAATTGAGCTTTACCACCCAACGGTTGTTGCGTAACAAGAGAGTAAGGTCCGATTGAACGAGCATGCAATTTGTCATCAACCATGTGGGCTAATTTAATCATATACATGACACCAACGGAAATACGGTTATCAAATGGTTCACCTGTACGTCCATCGTAAAGAACTGTTTTAGCATCGCTAGCCATACCAGCTTCACGAACAGTTTCCCAAACGTCTTCATCGGTTGCCCCATCGAAAACAGGTGTTGCGACGTGAATACCTAATTGGCGAGCAGCCATACCTAAGTGTAATTCAAGTACTTGTCCGATATTCATACGAGAAGGTACCCCTAATGGGTTCAACATGATATCAACAGGTGTTCCGTCAGGTAAGAATGGCATATCTTCTTCCGGCATAATACGGGAAACAACCCCTTTATTTCCGTGACGTCCCGCCATTTTATCTCCTTCGTGAATTTTACGTTTTTGAACGATATAGACACGAACTAACATGTTGACACCTGGTGATAATTCATCGCCAGCTTCACGAGTAAAGATTTTCACATCATGAACGATACCGCCGCCACCGTGAGGTACACGGAGAGACGTATCACGAACTTCGCGGGCTTTTTCCCCGAAGATTGCGTGTAATAAACGTTCTTCTGCAGATAATTCTGTAACCCCTTTAGGTGTGACTTTCCCAACTAGTAAGTCGCCATCTTGAACTTCAGCACCAATGCGGATAATCCCCATTTCGTCTAAGTCTTTCAACGCGTCTTCCCCAACGTTTGGAATCTCACGGGTAATTTCTTCAGGTCCTAATTTTGTATCACGTGCTTCTGATTCATATTCTTCAATATGCACAGAAGTGTAGACATCATCTTTAACTAAACGACGGCTCATGATAATGGCATCCTCGTAGTTGTAACCTTCCCATGTCATGAAGGCAACTAAGACGTTTTGCCCTAAAGCCATTTCGCCTTCTTCCATAGAAGGTCCATCCGCTAAAGTATCGCCTTTTTCAACTTTTTCACCTAAGTGAACAATTGGGCGTTGGTTGTAGCTTGTTCCTGAGTTAGAACGACGGAATTTTGTAACCATATATTTGTCTAATGCGCCATTGTCGCGACGAACGCGAATTTCTTTTGCATCGACGAATTCTACGACACCGTCATGTTTACATAGTAAAGCAGCACCTGAGTCATGGGCTGATTTATATTCCATACCTGTACCTACCCACGGAGAGCGTGGTTGAATTAATGGCACCGCTTGACGCTGCATGTTGGCACCCATCAAGGCACGGTTGGAGTCATCGTTTTCTAAGAAAGGAATACATGCTGTTGCGACTGCGACTACTTGTTTTGGTGAAACGTCCATGTAGTCAACTTTGTCTACGGCAACTTCTAAGTTTTCACTTTGTAGACGCGCCATAACAACATCATTGGCAAATGTGCCATCTTCATTTAAAAGTGAGTTCGCTTGCGCTACGATATAATGGTCTTCGATGTCTGCTGTTAAGTAATCTACTTGATCAGTAACACGGCCTGTCGCACGATCAACACGGCGATAAGGCGTTTCGATGAAACCAAATTTATTCACTTTTGCGTAACTAGATAAACTATTGATCAACCCGATATTTGGTCCCTCAGGCGTTTCAATTGGACACATACGACCATAGTGAGAGTAGTGAACGTCACGAACTTCATAACCGGCACGGTCACGAGTCAAACCACCAGGCCCTAAGGCTGATAGACGACGTTTATGGGTTAACTCACCTAATGGGTTTGTTTGGTCCATGAACTGTGATAACTGTGAAGAACCAAAGAATTCTTTGATACTTGCTACCACTGGACGGATGTTAATTAATTGTTGTGGTGTCAATGTTTCTGTGTCTTGAATAGACATTCTTTCACGAACCACACGTTCCATACGGGCTAAACCAATACGGAATTGGTTTTGTAATAATTCGCCTACTGAACGGATACGACGATTACCTAAGTGGTCGATGTCATCGACATTGCCGATATCTTCCATTAAGTTGAAGAAGTAGCTCATTGAAGCAACGATATCTGCTGGACGAACTGTTTTTACGCTGTCGTCTGGATAGCCGTTACCAATCACATTTACGATACGTTCAGGATCTTTTGGTGAAAGAACTTGAATCACTTGGATCGTCATTGGTTCAGTTACTACCGCATCTTCACTTGGATAGTAAGTTACGCTGTTTAAGCCGTTGTCAATGTATTCGCCTAATGTTTCCATGATTTGGTGTGTTAAAACCGTGCCTTTTTCGACAATGATTTCACCAGTTTCTGGATCAACTAGCGTTTCAGCTAAGGTTAAGTTTAATAGACGTGTTTTTAAATCTAATTTTTTGTTAACTTTGTAGCGACCAACGTTTGCCAAATCATAACGTTTTGGATCAAAGAAACGTGCAGTTAACAAGCTACGTGAGCTATCTGCTGTTTTTGGTTCGCCTGGGCGAAGACGTTCATAAATGTCTTTCAAGCCTTCTTCTGTACGAGAATCACTTGCATTTTTGTGTAAATCTTTTTCAATTGTGTTGCGTAAGCTTTCGCTGTCGCCGAAAATTTCGAAGATGGTATCATCTGAACCGAAACCTAAAGCACGAACTAACACAGTTAAAGGAATTTTACGTGTGCGGTCAATCCGAACATAAGAAATGTCTTTCGCATCTGTTTCCATTTCTAACCATGCACCACGGTTAGGAATGACTGTTGAGCCAAAACCTTCTTTGCCGTTTTTGTCCACTTTTCCATGGAAGTAAACACCTGGAGAACGAACTAATTGGGAAACGATAACACGTTCTGCCCCGTTGATGATGAAGGTACCCATTTCTGTCATTAATGGGAAATCGCCGAAGAAGACTTCTTGGGATTTAATTTCACCTGTTTCACGGTTGGTTAAACGTAATGTTACATGTAATGGCGCAGAATAGTTGGCATCATGTGCGCGGGCTTCTTCTACTGTGTACTTTGGTTCTTTTAATTCATAGTCAACAAATTCTAAGGATAAGTTTCCTTGGAAATCATCAATTGGTAAAATGTCTTCAAACATTTCACGAAGTCCCTCATCTAAAAACCATTGATAAGAGTCTGTTTGGATTTCAATTAAATTTGGTAATTCCAATACTTCACTGATACGTGCGAAACTTCTACGTTCGCGATGCTTTCCGTATTTTACTACGTGTCCAGCCAAGCTCTTCACCCCTCTAGTTATAAGTCTATCAAAACACCGATCCGAAAAATTACATTTTTGTTACATATATTAAATATATGTAACAAAAAGCATTTTTTGCAGTTTTTAAGCAAAAAAAAACCAAAAATAGAACATGCTTCCGAAAAATTTTCTGGCGTTTCTACTTTTGTTTTCCTATAAAAAACCGGAACGGACAATATTTCGCTCCTGCTTCGTCACTTTCAGATAGTTTTTGCTCTATAGATTCTACTACCTTTGTCTAGAAAAGTCAAGGGTTTCTTTAAGGTTTTCTTTTTCATAAAAAGGAGTTTTTTTGTAAAGGCTTTTAATGAAAAAAGGCGTAATAAATAATTACGCCTTTTTTCAACAACTAGAAAATATATTCAATTATTTGGTCAATTTTCGCCATATCTTTTAATGGCAAATGCTCAATTTGACTTAATTTTCTTTCAGTGAAGTCCAAAGACTTCAGTTGTGAGATCACTACTTGCCCATGGGTTTCTATGTCATCGGGCAACGTATATCGAGTGGGAATATTTTTAATGGTGGAAGTAATCGGGCAAATCACAGCAAACATGGTTTTCCGATTAAATTCATATCTTGACACGACTAAACCAGGCCGTCTCTTCTGAACCTCTTTGCCTGCAGCAGGATCAAAATCAATCCATACAATATCTCCTTTTTTGGGAATGTACTTCTTTTCAACATTCATTAAAAAAGTTCTCTCCCCTCAGGTGCAAGATCATGCCACTCATCTTTTTCATAATACTCACCTTCTGGACCTTCACTAAATGGATCCTGAATTTTAGGGACTAATGTAATTGTACCGTCGTCAGAATACATCACAATATATTCTTGGTCGACTTTTGGTTTTTTACCATTATCAGTGGGTAAAGTTAAAACGACCGAGCTTCCTTGTCTTCTTGATTTAGTTGTTAGCATGAAATCACTCCCTTCGCTTCATTATACTATGCCTTTGCAATGATGGAAAGAATTTTAAATCACACTTAATGTGACTGAGTTTACTATATAATTCGATAATGCGCGTGGGACAAAAATCACTTTGGATTTTTGCTCCACGCTCAAAAACTGATAAACGGCGGGAACAGAAGCAACACTACGCGTTGCTCCGATCTCAACAACTTCTAAGGTGTTTTCTCGACATGCGTCTCGTCACAGTACAGCCTTCAAAAGAGCTACAGCTCTAAGAGTTGCGATGTTTCACCTTGAAGCATGAACAGATGAAATCATCGTACCTACTTGGTTCTCGGAGTTAAACGCTTCTGGCCCGACCTCCTTTTCCCCTATCTTCTATTCACACAAAAAAACGAATGCAAAGATGCATTCGTTTTTGACTAACCGCCACCTAATAAAAAGTCTAGGACATTCATGCCGCCGCTTGTTTGGCTGCGGTAAAGTTCGGTGTAGCCGCATTGGGTACAGCTAATTGTAATAAATTTTTTATTTTGAACATCAAAAATTTTCGCAAAGTTCCCACCTGTTGCTTGAAATTGGTCCGACACATAGTGCATGTTGCCACATTTCTCACAAACATATTGTTGCTTTTCCATTCCCCTCACTCCTTCTCAATAAAACAAGTATAGCAAACGCCTGCTTCATTTTCCTCCATCCTAAGATGGATTTTTTCACTAGTTGACCAAGCCTTTTCCTTTCCGCTACAATAAGCATAACAAATCGGAGGAAAAAATATGTCGACAAAAAGCCAAGTCCTAACTTTATTGATGAAACAAACGCCCGCATTCCTTTCGGGCGAAGAGATGGCACAACGTCTGTCCTTATCTCGCACAGCTATTTGGAAAGCAATTAATGAATTGAAAAAAGATGGCTATCAAATTACTAGCGTGCAAAACAAGGGGTATCGCCTTGAAAAATCAGATGTCCTTTCTGCAGAAGGCATTCAGTTGGCATTATGGCCACAAACACCGCCTTTAACAATTACCGTCCTAGAAACATCTGAATCTACCATGACCGATGCTAAGCGGGCGATTTTAGACCAGACGCCCGACAATACATTGATTGTTGCTGACATGCAAGAAATGCCGCGGGGCAGGTTCGGCCGACCGTTTTTCGCTACGCCAGGTAAAGGGATTTACATGAGCATGGTGCTTCAACCGAACCAAAATTTTGAAGAAATCGCTCAATATACTGTGATTATGGCCGTAGCGGTCGCTCGAGCAATGGATGCTCTGGCAGGCGTTCACACAGAAATTAAATGGGTCAATGATCTTTATTTAAACGGCAAAAAAGTTTGCGGGATTTTGTCGGAAGCCATGAGCAATGTGGAAACAGGGCAGATTTCTAATGTTATCATCGGCATGGGGATTAATTTTTCAATTACAGAAAACGAATTTCCTGAGGACATTCGGCAGAAAGTGACTTCTCTTTTCCCAGATGGTGAACCGACAGCGACGCGAAATGAATTAGTCGCCAACATTTGGAATCATTTTTACCAAATTTTAGACGAACGTTCAACGAAAGACTTTTTAGAAGAATACCGACAACGCTCCTTTGTGATTGGCAAAGACGTCGCTTTTACCCAAAACGGGCAAGACTTCCGCGGCGTTGCGACAACCATTAATGGAAATGGAGAATTGATTGTCCAGTTGCCTGATGGCACGGCCAAAACGTTGTCTTCTGGGGAAATTAGTTTGGACCAGATTGGTGAATGGCGTCGAGGATAAGTGGGGAAGTTTAGAAAAAAGCAAGTGGGACATCAGTCGTTTTGACTGATGTCCCACTTGCTACTTCTGAAGATAATCAGCTGAACAAAAGTAGCCCCTTCGAAAATAAGCCGAAATTGACTTTCTCACACAAGTGTTCGGCGTATCTTAATCCTTCCAAATGTTGAGAATCACGAAGAACGTAGTGATTCGATGATGAACAGAACCTACTTGGTTCTTGGCGCTAAGCACTTTTGTCTCAGCCGCATTATCTTGATACCTGATTATTGAACATTAACATCTATCGCTTGATAAAATGAATTAATCGTGTCATTGATATCCCAAACGGCATAAATAACATGGTATCCTTTCCTATCAGCGGGAATCTTTATTCTGTGTGTTTCTGTATCATTGACCATAAATCCTTGACCAGGAGGTAAATCTTGACCGATTGGTTGCCCTACTATGCCAATCAGTTCCATTTCGTCCATCGTTAATGGTGCATTAGGATTCCATCCAGGTTTCGTCATATAGTATCTAAAACGATTGGTCTTATGTTTTGCCGTCATCACCCATTTAAAATTATTCTCTCCTGTTGTTATATTACTTTTTACCCAACGAGTGGCTGTTTGTTCATCTAGTTTGGAATAGCTTGCTAATCCAGCTGAAGGCAACCTTCCATTTAATTGACCCGTGTCTAATAATTTAGTTGGCGCTTCAATTCCTTGGGGTGTCGTGATAATTTCTGGCTGTGAGCTGTCTTGACCAGGTCCCCATCCAAATCCGTTTGCTTCCGCATTTTTGACTCGACTGACTGGGCTATCAACATAGCCGTGTGCATAACTCTGCTGTGCATCTCCTAAAGCAAAAACACTGATCATCGTTGCGCCCACTGCAATTATGAATAACATCATTTTTTTCATGTATATCGCTCCCTTATAAGCAAAACCCTTCAAAAAACATGTAATCTTAATCAACTGAAACATAAAATCTCCACAACATCATTTTTACTTTTTCGATAGCGACCATCAACTTTGTGCACAATTATTGTCGACATATTTATTTTAAATGAACTAGCAATTCAATAGCAACTGTCCGCCTTTTTTACTGAGAAAAACTTATAGCACTCTTATAAAAAATGTTTGTTTTTTAATTTATCATTATTGAACACCAACTATTTATAGCGGTTAACCGAGAACAGCCTTGTACACTTTTTTTTAGAATGCTCAAGTACTGTTTTTTTAACTTCTTCACTTCCCCACACCTTTAAATTTATTTAAAAAACAATAAATTTTCTTAAACTTCATTGTGAGAACCGCTGCATAAATTCTATACTTCTAGCGTTAGATAAAATAACCTTGTTAGGTGAGGCTCCTATCCAAACATAGGCTATTGCGCAGAAATGTCGAAAGACACCAATGTGTAAAACAGGAATGGTCGAATTAAGGCTCTTCTAAAAATAGCTAAGAGAAATCTTTACGTTGGATAGTGCTAAAGCTCAGACGATGAGAACAGATTGGCTTGCTGTGTCCTGTTTAGTCGCAAGCGCTTATTTACGATCGATGCTGGCTTAGTCTACTCTTTCAAGGGAAAAAGAAAGGGATTCTCATGCAAACATCGAATAAAAAATTTCCACTTTATGCCCTAACAACGCTTGGTTTTACTTTCCTCACTTTGTTAGTGGCGGCTAGTCCAAATTGGTTTCAACAAATGGACGAAGCTATTTATCACATCAAATGGCAATTAAATGCACCACTTTTAACAGCGGTCAATCTGTTAGCAAAAACAGCCACAATTGGACCAATGCTGCTATTCTTCTTATTATTGATGGTATACCTTTTACGCAAAAAAGAAAAAATCCTAGCCTTTTGGGCTGTCAGTAACCTATTAGCTGTCGGCTTCTTAGGGAGCGTTTTTAAACATGTGGTGGGTCGGGCTCGACCAACCCTAGGCGCTTTAGCTGACCGGAGCTCTGCTAGCTTTCCCAGCGGACATTCATTATTAGCAATGGCGCTGGTCTGTACAATTTTGATCATTTTGGCCTATCTTCATGTTGAAAAAACCAAAGGCATCAAAATTTTCTTACTCACTTATTTAGTTTTGATTGTGTTAGGTCGTTTAATCTTACGCGTTCATTATCCTAGTGATGTCATCGCTGGGATGCTCCTAAGTTATAGCTGGATCAACTTTTCATTTCAAATTGTTCAACGTTATTTGCCGGCACCAGAACCAGAGGAAGCAGAAGTACCGACACAACGCCGGCGCCGCCATTCTCGTAAAAGAAAAAGCTTATTCGTGGTCTTCAGTTTAACCCTTTTATTTTTAGGCACACTTTCTGTTTCAGCTTACGGCGTCAGCATGTATCGTAATTTGCAAAAAACGGCGAACACCATGTATAAACCAAGAAAATCTTCCACGAAGAGTCCCGATTTAGCCAAAGGTGAGCCGGTTAGTTTCTTAATTATGGGAATTGCGAATGACTCAAAACGCAAAACCGATTACCGCTCCAACGCCTTAATGGTGGTCACAGTGAATAATCAATTACAAAAAACTACCATCACCAGCATCCCGCGTGACTACTATGTGGAAATGGCTGGCACCAATGGCGAATACAATAAAATCAATGCGGCTCACGTTTTCGGTGGTGCCGATATGCAAATTAAAACGGTTGAAAATGTCTTGCACATCCCAATCAATCATTACTTTTCAATTGATATGGATGCTATGAAGGACCTTGGCGATGCGGTGGGCGGCGTCACTGTTGACAATGCCTTTGCTTTTGACGCTGAAGGGATTCATTATCCGAAAGGCAAACAGCATTTAGGTGGCTGGGAAGCTTTACAATACGCGCGCATGCGTTACGAAGACCCCGAAGGCGACTATGGTCGTCAACGCCGCCAACGAGAAGTTTTAATCGAATTAACCAACAAGCTACTTTCTTTTAACAGCTTGCTAAAATATCAAGAAATTCTGGACGTAATCGGCGAACATGGTGAAACCGACTTGTCCTTTGACCAAATGATGGCAATGCTAAAAAAATACACCCCCGCACTAAAAACAATCGAAACCGATCAATTGAAAGGCTACGATTATACTGGCGATGGCGTGACAGGGATTGAAGGTATTTCTTATCAACTTGTGGAAGAGAGTGAACGTCAACGTGTCGAAAATGCCATCAAAGAACAAATGAACCTCTCTACGAAAGACACTGAACAATCACAATAACGACTAAAAAACAGCGCCCCTTAATGAAAGGGGCGCTGCTTAACTTTGGCTAGTTAGACGGTCATTTCAAAAATATTAATTTTTGTCACCGTTAGTAACGGCTCTACATCAGAGAGGTATGTTAGCGCGTAGCTCTCTTTTCATTACCATTATAGTACAATTGCCTAAAAAATATATTGGAAACTAATTATTTTTTTGTTTCACATGGTATAATCTAAGTGTAGAGAAGTTATGGCGGTGGCTATCCAATCTGAAAGAGAGGTGATGCGTATGCACGTATTTCCGAAATTTAGAGAAAGGAGAGGCCTTTTGTCAGCATATGAAACAATTCAGACAATTCTTGGGTTTGGTATGTTTACCATTGCTTTGATTGCGCTGATTGTGAAATTGCTTAAAAATGACAAGAAAAAATAACCGTCTACTTTGACTGAGTACGGTTATTTTTTGTAACTAAAAAGGTCACCGTCTTAAACGGCTCTACACTAGAGAGGTATGTTAGAGCATACCTCTCTTTTCGTCTCTATTGTAGCATATTTCTCTGAAAAATACGAATAAAAATATCGTTTACTGTACAACATATGAAACAATTCAGACGATCCTAGGGTTTGGTATGTTTACCATTGCTTTGATTGCACTGATTGTGAAATTGCTTAAAAATGACAAGAAAAAATAACCGTCTACTTTGACCAGTACGGTTATTTTTAAATAATCAAAAAGGTCACCGTCTTAAACGGCTCTACATCAGAGAGGTATGTTGGCGCATATCTCTCTTTTCATTGCTATTATAGCACAATTACCTAAAAAAACATATTGGAAACTAATTATTTTTTAGCCCTACATGGTATAATAAAATTGTAGAGAAGTTATGGCGGCGGCTATCCAATCTGAAAGGTGGTGGTGCTTATGAATGTAAGTACTAAAATCTATGAAAGGAGAGGCCTTTTGTCTATCGCAGAAGCTTTAGCTCTGATGATTAGTTTCGGTTCTTTTATCGCAACGTTAATCTTTGGAATCCTAGAGGCTGTTAAAGAAGACAATAAAAAATAACCGTCAACTTTAGCGAGCACGGTTATTTTTTATAAATCACTAAAAATCGCTACCGTCTGAAACGGCTCTACACTAGAGAGGTATGTTGGCGCATACCTCTCTTTTCATTACCATTATAGCACAACGATCATCAAAAGACCATCAATAAAAATGCCCGAGCCTTAGAAAAATAAGAGGCTCGGGCATTTTTATTTTCGCGAATTGTAAAATTAAGTTAGAAAAATAAAAAGGCATTTATGGTACACTCAAA
>OGSC01000137.1_pt1 | contig 68012 bp, 54 predicted proteins | sample 1573751 | NCBI WGS metagenome assembly OGSC01 (sample SAMN03295840, study PRJEB24534) | human gut metagenome | isolation source: fecal sample 8 from infant 5 | host: Homo sapiens | place: USA: Pittsburgh, PA | collected 2014-07
AGCAACCAGTTTTGGTTGCTCGGAATAAAAAGTCTAACTTTTTGGGGTCACTACATAATATATCTAGGAGATAGGTTCTTTTTATTATGTACTATTTTCAGTAAATGCTAATGCGCTATGATATCAGAATTGTACTATACATTCTTATTACTATTTAGTATTAACGAATTGTTTTTACACCAATTAAGTCTGTACGACTTGGATCGATATCTTTTAACGGCACTACATGATCTCTATAAAAATCTGCTTCAGATGCTTTTACAGGCACTTGGAAGAACAAGAAATACGCCATATTATCCTTGTACCACGTAACACTGCGTACTAAGCCCTTATCTACATCCCCTGTATAGTGAACCTCCCCTATTGGAGTGGAGTCGCTCCACTGTACGTCATGGTACTCCCATGGGATATATTCTTCAGGCCATACAGTATCCATAGAGTAGCTCATGCGGAAGACCATAGTATGAGTTACCCAACGACCGCTGCGCTCTTGATACTCTTCACCTTGCTTCCAATATACAGTTTCTAATACATCATTGTCATAAAAATGTGTAGCATAGTATGTATAGCCAAACGGTAAATAACTTGGTACAGATACGTCATAGGACATCTTATGAGATGCATTAATTACACCGCTAGGTAAACCGATGGTTTTGCTAGTAAGTATAGGCCACACAGAATTCGTATGTGTACGCAATGGCAAGCCAATCGTTTCATAAGGAGGCCACTCCGGATCATCATTTTGTTTAACCTTTTTTGCATCGTTTTCTTCAACATTTTGCTTATCATTGCGGTCACCACGTAGTCGAGTATCATCAGTGGCTACGTTACTCAAAGGACCTACAGAGTCTATAATTTTGCTTACAAAGCTTTGGTTCCTTAAAGAAGCAAAGTAGAGCATATAAACTTTATTATCTTTTTCCCAGTAAGCAATTTGAATAGCGTCTTTACTATAACCTAACGTATGTACAGAAATTCCATTAGGAGTAGTAAAGCTAACTGCATCCTTAGCGTTGTACTTTGTCTTTTCTAAAATAGGCGTTACCACTGTATCGATAGCCCAACCCATGCGATATACAATATCTGTATTAGAGAAGGTTAATTTCGGGCCAAATTCTCCATCACGGCCCGTTTCTGTATAAACGATTTCTAATACGTCATGGTCCTTGGCCTTTACATCGCGTACTGCATAGTCTTTAGGCATATAAGATGGCACTTGTAATGGATAACCAAACTCCTGCGCGGTACTCTCAATATTAGTTTTAACTAAATCATAATCATCAACTTGATCATACCAGCGATAGCGATCAGCGAGTTTTTTATTATCATCGATGATCTTTTTATTATCTACATCTCGTTCAACAGGAACGGTATTACCATTTTCATCTATTAACGGGTATGTAGCACTAACGGGCTGTACGCCAAAGGTACTTACTGCAGTAGCTATCGCGGCACATAAAACAGCAGATGTTATTAGTTTCTTCATATTCTCTCCTCTTTGAGCGGTTACACACATTTTCGCTTTATTCCAAATAAATTGCTACATGAGCTATCTATTTTTTACAGGCGCCACATGTTCCTTATAGAATTCAGCATCAACTGATTTTACAGATTCTAAGAACAGTAAGGAATATGCCATACCGTCTTTTGTCCACGTAATGCTGCGAATTAGTTGTGCTGCTGGATCCCCGGTGTAAAAGACTTCGCCAGATTCACCTTGTTCAGACCATTCAAAGTCCTTATACTCAGCAGGAACATACGGTACATCTTTTACATCTTCCACTGAATAGCCCATTCTATAAACAAAAATACTACCAGAGTTTCTCTTCCCAACTCGATATATTTGGGAATTTTTTATAAAATATACAACCTCTAATACATCATTTTTGTCTTGCCGCACTGTATAGATTTCATAACCATAAGGGATATAGCTAGGTGCCTCAACCTCATATGGAAGCTTCTGAACTGCCTCTTTTAGTTGTCCCTTAAAAGTATGAGCCTTTTGTGTATTCTCTATAGGCCAATCATGAAAGTGCCACTGTAGGGTATCCATTCTAGGCTCAACATTTTTAAAGTTATGTCCGAGCTTAAGCGTTTTAGTGGATCCAGCCTGATCTGTAGTATCAGGAGTATCTAGCGTTTCTGCTGTGGCCATTCCTACAGATAATAACCCAGCAGCAATAACAGCTAAAACCGACTTATACATTGTTTTTCTCATATTTTTTCCTCTTTATAAGCGATTACAAATTCTACCGCTATTACACAATATATTGTTCTAGATACAATTTGTATAACATCAGTTTATCCGCTAAGGAATCATTCGTTCTTTATTATATTCATCAATTGTTTTGTTTGAAATCTTCGTAACCGGATAGTTTCCTAATAATTCATGACGTGAGCTATCTATATTTTTTACAGGTACCACATGTTCCTTATAGAATTCAGCATCAACTGCTTTCACAGGTTTTAAGAAGAATAAGGAGTACGCCATGCCACCTTCCGTCCACGTAATGCTACGGATCAATTGTACTCCTGGCTTACCTGTATAATACACCTTGCCAGATTCACCTTGCTCAGACCACTCATAGTCCTTATACTCTGCAGGAATATACGCTGTATCTCTTACGGTATCCACGGAATAGCCCATTCGATAGGCCATAACATTAGTAATAAATTTTTCCCCAGCCTGATAGATAGGTGCATTTCTTTTGTAATATACAACCTCTAGCACATCATTTCGATCAAGACGTGCTGTATAAAGCTGATATCCAAAAGGTATATAACTAGGTGCCTCAGCCTCATACGGTAATTTCTGAGTAACCTCTGCTATCCCCTTAAAGTTACGAGCACTGTCTTGAGTCATTATAGGCCAGCCTACTAATTGCATTCTTGGTATTTGTATAATTAGAGAAGCATTATTCATGTTTGGCGTAACATTTTTAGACTTAGCTGCGGCCTCAGAATTATTAATCGATACAGACTGATCAACAGTATCTGCGGATACATAGCTTATAGATACTAAACCAACAGCTATAGCAGCTAAAATGGATTTACATATTAATTTTTTCATATTCTCTCCTCATTAAGCGATTATACGCTTTATATAATGATATATTTCTTTATATATATCAAAAATCCCATTATTATTCTGTTGCTCGTGCTACTTCATAAAACCTTTATAAAATCTATCCTGTAAGTAAGTTCTCCTAATAAGAGAGCTATATTATATTTTTTGCAAAAAAATCCTACTGAACGCTATATCATAATAGAGTTCAATAGGATTGTTGTATCATTATTTAGTTAATGGCGGCATAATAGCATCTTGTTCAAGTTGTCTTCGTCTTTTGGCCGTATAGTCAACAACTTTAATTTGAACTACGCCTACAGAGTTTACCATGGCTTCTGTAAAAGTAAACTCACGACTGGTCTGATGTTTCATCAATACTTGTAAGCCATGAGACTTTTCATCAATAGCCTCTAAATAGGTAGCCTCTCCACGACCCATCACACTAGAGTATACCGAGCTATATTTACATGGTATATCTCCACCTGAAACGAGAGCTTCATCGCTACCATCAATTTCAATAAATACATGTGGATTCGCTTGAATCAAACTAAACTTCTTTCCCTCATAATGGCCATGTACATAGATATAAAGTACCTCATCTATAAATTCATATCCAAAATGTAAGGGCACCACGTAAGGGTAATCACCATCCATCAAACCTAGATGAATGATACGAGTGCTACTTAAAATACCTTTAATTTCATCTATATTGGTAACCATGCGATCTTGTCGTCTCATAATAGCCTCCACTGTTTTACGTAAAATATACTCTATGTATCATTATAGCAAATTTTAGAAACCTTTTAAGGCTAAGTATTCTCTTAAAAATGAATAATTTCTCTTTTATCCGTATATTAATAATACTATTTTTTCTATATGTCCACTGTATAAATACATTTGACTTTTTACAATAGATACTGTATTATAAGAAAATAGTTTTATAGATTCTATAGATTATAAAAGCTATGGTCATCCATGGCTTTTTATATTTGTAGATAGTTTGTAGAAAAGAGGTCTTTACTATGTCTGATACACATCAGTTAAAACGGGGACTTAAGAACCGGCACGTACAGTTGCTCGCCATTGGCGGTGCCATTGGTACAGGCTTATTCTTAGGCTCCGGTCGAGCCATTCACTTGGCCGGTCCATCCATTATTTTCGCCTACCTTATTACAGGTATTATCTGCTTCTTCATCATGAGAGCATTAGGCGAATTGTTATTATCCAACTTGAATCACCACTCCTTTATCGACTTCGTGGAGGATTATTTAGGTGATCGAGCTGCCTTTATCACAGGATGGACATACTGGTTCTGTTGGCTTTCACTAGCCATGGCAGACTTGACGGCCGTAGGCCTCTATATGCAGTACTGGATACCGTGGCTGCCACAGTGGATACCAGCCTTGATTGTCCTTGTCGCCTTGCTATTAATGAATTTAACAGCTGTAAGATATTTCGGCGAAATGGAGTTTTGGTTTGCCTTGATTAAGGTAATTGCCATTATCTCCCTCATTATTATCGGTATCATCATGATTTTCACGGGCTTTACTACTGATGCGGGTGTCGCCGCCTTTAGTAATATGTGGAACTATGGAGGATGGTTCCCAAATGGAACGATGGGCTTTATCTTATCATTCCAAATGGTTGTATTTGCTTTTACAGGTATCGAACTCGTAGGTCTGACAGCAGGCGAAACGGAAGATCCTGAAAAGGTTATTCCTATGGCCATCAACAACATTCCATTGCGTATTATTTTATTCTATGTGGGCTCCTTGGCTATCATCATGAGTATTTACCCTTGGACGGCCGTTAACCCATCTGCTAGCCCATTTGTAGCCGTATTTACCGCTGTTGGTATCGCAGCCGCTGCAGGCATTGTAAACTTCGTGGTACTCACCTCTGCTGCGTCTGCTACAAACTCTGGTATCTTTAGTACAGGCCGTATGATTTATGCCCTTGCTAAACGCGGTCACGCACCTAGTTCAATGCGTCGCTTAACGCATAGCAGCGTACCGTACCAAGCAACGATTTTCTCTGCAGCCGTATTATTGATTACAGTTGTACTTAACTACGTAATGCCTGAAGCAGTATTCGTTATGATTACATCTATCTCTACCTTCTGCTTCATCTTTATTTGGGCTATGATGGTTATTTGTCACCTCAAATATCGCAAGAAAAATCCTGAGTTAGCGGCACAATCTAAATTCAAAATGCCACTATATCCAATAATGAATTACGTGATTCTCGGCTTCTTTGTTTTCGTTTTAGCTATTCTAGCGCTAAACGAAGATACACGAATCGCCCTCTTGTTCACACCAATTTGGTTCGTTATCCTTTGGGCCTTCTACTCCATGCTTAACACAGACGATGAAGATGCTCTTGGTGAAGAACTTATCGAGATGGCTGGCGTAAAAGAAATTTACAAAAAACCGAAAAAAGATGACTCCGATGACTACGTAATCTAATAAAAGGCGATTACATAGGCTAATAAAAGATGTCTACATAACATAACAAAAGCCCGTGCATAGCACGGGCTCTTCTTTTACTTCATAGTAGGGAAGTTTTGTTGTTCATATTGTTGTTGATACGCCGGAAGATTGCTTGTATCTTCATCGTAGTTAAAGATCGTTTTGCTGCGATATCCACCTTGGGTAATGATGATATCGATAGAGGACGGTACCTCTTGACCAGTACGCTCTAAATGGTTAACTAGTTCTTGTAAAGCTTCAGCTTGGCGCAAAGAACCTGTCATGTATTTACCTTTAGATAAACCTGTGTTTCTAATCACTTGACCATTATGTACTTGGCCTCTAGTATCTACATAATAGAAACGTACAGCTGCCTTATCTCCCGTAGGCACTGCTTTAACATAAATAGTTTTCCAGTTCTTTTTAACCATAGCTTTAGTAGCGTCTGCTAATTTATTAGACAAACGTTGTGTTTCTTTATTAGTGGCTTTAGATACACCATTTACCTGTTGAATTTCATCATTCATCGGCATTTCGATAGGTGATACCACTGAGTCTTGTTGTACCTTTTTTGCATCTGCAGGCTGAACTGCCAACACACCAACGGCTGCCATTACAGCTAACGTTGTAAGAGCAATTTTTTTCATTATATCTCTCCTTAGATAGGACTCCCTAAAACAAATTATATTTTACACAATATATTATATGCACTTGGTGCATAAATTTCAAGTCAGTCTAACTTTATAAAGTGAAAAAGGAAAAGACTTTTACCAATTTTGACAAGATACAGTTTATCAATTATCGGTAAAAGTCTTTTGTTTTATAACATTAGCTGTAATTTTCTGAATTAGTTACTAAAATCTGTATCCACAATAGCAAATTGTGTATATTCAGGGCAGCGTTTTTGCATTTCTGCTTTAATTTTTTCTAATGTACCCTGCGGATCTTCTTCGTCAAAGTCAAAGATAATATCATAGTAAATAACTTTCTTTTCTTCTTGTACGTAGAACGCATGTACTTGTACTACATGTGTATATAGACTTACAACTTGGTCGAGAGCTTGTCTTACTTCAAGCACTTCTAAACTTGGTTGGTTTTCAGCATATACGCCAACGGTCATAGCAATACCAAATTTTTTATAAAGATGAACGGCGATACTTTTTGTTAGTGGATGAATATCTGCCATAGTCATCGTATCTGGCACTGTAATATGAACGGATCCAATTGTTTCACCAGGACCATAACTATTTAACACTAAATCATATACACCGCCCACATTTGGATGTTGAGCGATAGTTTCTTTAATTTCACGAACTAAGTTATCATCTGCACGAACGCCAAGCAAGTGATTATACATGTCTTTTAAAATGTCATAAGCAGCTTTCAAAATTAAAACAGAGATAACCGCACCTACATAACCTTGAATATCAAAGTCAAAGAAGAATACTAACGCTGCAGATACTAATGTAGCAAAGGTAATCACTGCATCAAAGAGCGCATCTATACCAGACGCTACGAGCGCATCAGATTTGTATTTCTCGCCTTGTGCCTTAATATAGCGGCCCATCACTACTTTCACAACAATAGCAACGGCGATAATCGCCAAGCTTGGAACATCAAAGGTAGATACCTCTGGATGAATGATTTTTTCTATGGATTCCTTAAGTGAGCCAAGACCTGCACCAAGGATGATGAAAGCAATAGCCATCGTAGTCATATACTCTATACGACCGTGACCAAATGGATGCTCTTTATCGGCATCTTTAGCTGCTAATTTTGTACCAACAATAGTCAACACAGAGGACAATACGTCTGTTAAATTGTTTACCGCATCAAGGATGATGGCGATAGAGTTAGACGCAAGGCCTATAATCATTTTAAAGATAACTAGAACGACGTTACCTATAATACCTTTTATACTAGCAAGCGTAATACCCCGATTACGTGCTGCACTATTTTCTTGCAAAATCATATTATACTACACCTCTTACATTCAATTTACTAAGCTATAAATCGAAGCCTATCGATTTGTTTACATTTCTATTATAGCTTATCGATTATCATTTGTCATTATATTTTTTGAAAAATTTCTATAAAATCATTGATTTTACTGAATTATCAATAATTCTCATTTCTCAATTAGGGCATTTGATGTATTGTGACTTCACAATCTATAGTATAGATCCATTGTTACCAAATTACGATTTGTTTATTAAGACGTAATACATATTACGCACTTCTTGATACTTACCTAGTGATAAGTACAAAAGTAATTAGAGGTAATTATGCGGTAACCGTAATACGCTCGCCTGTGCGCATGTGTGTAAATACAACCTTTTGGGCCCGCAATTGGAATGGCTGCCCCGTTGGTTGTGCACCATATAAGGTATCCCCTATGAGAGGGTGACCTATATGGCTGAAAGCCACACGAATTTGATGTGTTTTTCCTGTGTACAAACGGACTAAAACCTCTGTATATCCACATTCTTGGGAGTTATGCACAGATTTATCCACATTTTGACCACTTTTATCCACATTTTGTAATTCTATATCCACATTTTTTGATGCCATATCCACAGAATTTTTGGACTTATTCACAGAGTTGTCCACAGGCTGTGAAGAGTGTCTACATAGGACGGAATAATCTGTACGAGTCTCTTTTCCCTTAGGATTTACTTCGTAATGAATCCCATCAACACTGCGTTCCATAGATAATGCCAAGGAATCTTCATCAGCTTCTACGATGCCTTCCACAGTAGCCATATACCACTTTTCAAAGGTATTATCATCCATTTGCTGTTGATAAAGACTTTGGGCTAATCCACTTTTAGTAACCACAATACAACCCGTTGTATCTCTATCTAAGCGATTCAAGAAACGTACCTTCCGCTTAATACCATGTTCTTTAAAGTAGTAAGCCACACCATTGGCAAGGGATACTTGGTCTTTGGAGTTTACTGTCACACCAGCCGGCTTATCCACAATGAGGAGATCATCATCTTCATATAAGATATGTAGATTCATTTCAATTGGTTCGTGATCTATTTTTTCCTTCGCCATGGCAATCCAAATCTCGTCACCTTCGGAGATAACATCCTTTGGCGTCGCCTTATGTCCGTTGATGTGGATTAGTTTTTCCTCAAATAACTTTACTAAGGATTTACGAGGATATTTTGTATCTAATACTTCGCCTAATGTAACATCCTGTTTTTCACTACGTGCAGCGTCTATATCTGCGGTAGTTACGGTCCACAAAATATCGTCGGGACGATGTGTTTTTCTCGCCATTAGTATCTCCTTTCTACGAGTTCATTGTCTCGTGGCATATAGTTCAGTAGCGAGCTTGGTTGAACCGCTCGGCCACGTATATTGGTTTGTTCAAAGGTAATAGTCAACTCTTGCTTAGGGCGCGTTATGGCCACATAGAACAAGCGCTTTTCTTCATCTTCACGCCCTTCTGCAATGGCAAGCGGGCTTGGGAAGGTGCCTTCGTTGAGGCCTGCTAGGAATACATGGTCAAACTCGCTCCCCTTTGCTTGGTGGATGGTAATAATAGGAATTCGATCTTTGTTGCGTACCTGTTGAGCTGGCTCACCTGCGGTAAGGGCCGCCATCTGCAAGATTTGATTTAATCGAGCTAACCCAGCCGGGCCTTCATAGGCAGCATCTAATTTTTCCATAATGCGATATAGATCCCGTATATGCTCTACCTTTGCTGCTTCCCCATGGGATTTATAGTATTCTAGAACACCCATTTGATTCATAATATAGGCCAATAACTTCGTTGGCAATTCCGTATAGGCCTTTCTACGTAACGTTGCCATTTGGGACGCAATATTGGTGAAAGCAGCCTTATACTTATTGATTGCCACCATACGACCAGTTGTGGTAGACACGATATTTTCTTTTACTGCATAAATTAAAAGCTGTGCAGTGGCCAAGATATCGTCCATCGCATTGTGCGTAGGCTCATGATTGATAGGAAACTCTGACGCTAGGAAGCCCAGTTTATGGTTTGGCAAATTAGGATAGAAGCGACGGTAAATATCGAGTGTATCGTAGATAGCCTTGAATTCTGGATTACCTAAATTATGGCGTGCCAATTCATTAGTAAAGATTGTCACGTCATAATTTACATTGTGGCCTACGATAATGGCATTCTTGGAGAATTCCTTAAAGGCTTGTAGAACTATAGCTGGCTCTTCGCCGTGCTCCTGTAAATACGCATCGGAGAAGCCGTGTACCTCTTCGGATTGTCCCACGGGTACGCCGGGGTTGATAAAGCGTTCAAAGGTTTCTAGGACTTGCCCATTTTCATCGATGCGGATGGCCGCAATTTGAATAATACGATCCTGAGACGTATCGGTACCAGTGCTTTCTACGTCATACACCACGACCTCATGATTTTCTAAACCACTGACGAGCTTCGCATAAGGCTCTGCTTCAAAGATAGGCATATCCATAAAGTCCGTCAATTTTAAACCCACTTGACGCGTCTCAGGGCTTTCAATAGCGGCGATACGCGCGTCACCGATACCAGCAACATAGCGTTTTATAATGCGCTTAGCGCTGACGGAGTCATTCGGGTTCATAAGCAATTTAAAGTAAGCCATAACGTCTTTGATTTCTTGACGTCTAAAGAATTTAAACTCGTCAATAATCATAAAATGACGACGTTCGTCTTCAGGTTTTTCATTGTTGAGGCGTTCAAAGGAGTCGCTCAGCCGTTGCGCTTTTTTATTATCTCGTACGAGAACACCAATATTGGCATCCTTTGGCAAGGCGCAGATAGCTTCATAGATATATCTGCCCTCAAGATAGCTATTTTTACAGCCTTTTATGAGAACAGGTTTGCCCTTTCTTTCACTATTGGCACGAGGCAATTCAGTATAGATAGAACCTACCAGATCAGGGAACATATTCTGCAATGTTTTGAAAGCCATCGTAAAGAGAGTCCAGTTAGAGCGGTAGTTTTCATAGAAAATAATTTTTAAAGGCTTAAAGTCCGCATCAAACTGCTTGAGCAAACGGAATGGATCAGACCCACGCCATTCGTATATGGTTTGGAAATAGTCCCCACATAATAAGACGTGATTACCTTCCCACAGCATTTCTAGAACCTTGTACTCTAGGACGCCTGTATCTTGCATTTCATCTACAGAGATATAGCTATAACGGCTACGCCAGCGCTCCCGAACTACAGGGTCTTGGAATAGACGATGAACACCACAGATAAGGTCCGTAAAATCTAGACCATGTACGGAGGCTAAGCTTTCATCATAGGCAGCAATCCATTCGTGACCATGGTTCAAAAAGTCATGGAGTTCACTATAAAGAATATTCCCAAAACTAGAGAACTGTTGCTCAATAGCAGGACGTTGTTCCTTTTGTAAACGCTCAATAGTTCGTTTATAATCGCCTACGAGATCATCAGAATAGAACCCATATAAGGAACGATATTCTTTTACCATGCCGATGATGTTGGCAAAGGACATTTCTCGCAACTTACCTGGACGATACGGTTCAGACAATTCCTTGCAATCCTCTTCATCAAAGATAGTTACATCCGTATACAAGGTTTCATTGCGCTTCCCCTCTTGTTGGAGTACGAAAAAGCAAAAGCTGTGGAATGTACTAACCTCCACAGCCTTTGCAGGACTGCCTACGAGCGATTGAATGCGGTCTTTCATCTCATTTGCCGCCTTGTTCGTAAAGGTCATGCACAAGATATTCTCCGCCTTCGCATAGCCGCCCTCGATGAGGTGAGCCACTCGATAAGCAAGTGTATTCGTTTTTCCCGTCCCAGCAGACGCTAACAAGAGGATATTCTGTTCAACTTCATCAATAACGCGTTGTTGTTCACGATTGATAAGCATGATAGCCTCCTATTTTAAAAAGCCGTGCCATCCGGCAGCAATGAGCATTGGAATAGGGCCTAGAATTGCTGTTAAAGCCCATACACCCAAACCAATATCCATAGGAATATTAAGGATATGAACGCATACTAAATACGTCAAAATACCAGTTACTGCATTCATAAATACTCGTTTAAGAGTAAAAAAGGCTACTTTGAAAGCAATGTAGGCTACAGCAACGGATACAACCGCCGAAATAATCGGTGATGCTAATAAAGCTTCCATATTATCCTTTCATTTCTTGACGATTCACTACGGCACCGCCTAATGTCAATTCATCGGCATATTCGATATCGCCGCCCACAGGAACACCGCGGGCAATACGCGTTACCTTAATGCCACTTGGGCTTAATAAACGCGCTAAATAGAGAGCTGTTGCTTCCCCTTCTACGTCTGGGTCAGTAGCGAGGATAACCTCTTGTACGACACCATCACGAAGGCGGGCAATCAATTCTTTTACGCGAATATCGTCAGCACCGATGCCCTCCATAGGGGACAAGGCACCTTCCAATACATGATACAGGCCCTTATAGTCACCACTGCGCTCGATAGCAATGACATCGCGAGATGTTTCAACAACCATAATCGTCGTTTGATCGCGGTTCGGATTGCTACAAAATTCGCAAGGGTCTTGAGCTGATAAGTTAAAGCAAATAGAACAGTGACGCGTAGCCCCCTTCGCTTCTACGATGGTTTCCACGAGACGGTCTACCTCTTCCTTCGGCATTTCTACCAAATGATAGGCCAAGCGTCTAGCCGACTTGGAGCCGATGCCTGGCAAGCGGCGCAACTGCTCTACGAGCCGTTCTAAAGCATTTGTCATTTAGAATAAACCTGTTGGCAAGTTAAGACCACCAGTTACTTTGCCCATTTCTTGAGACAAGAGGTCGTCTACTTTTTTGCTAGCTTCGTTTACAGCCGCCATCACTAAATCTTCTAACATTTCTACGTCTTCAGGATCAACTGCCGTTGGGTTCAATTTCAAGGACTCGATGATTTTTTCACCGTTCATCACAACTGTTACAGCACCGCCACCAACGGAAGCCTCTACTGTACGAGTTTTCAATTCTTCTTGCATTTTCTTCATATCTGCTTGCATTTTTTGAACTTTTTTCATCATGCCAGCCATATTGCCCATACCTTTACCAAACATTGTAATTCCTCCTTTTAGGATCTACGTCCTATACTAATATTCTAATTGATTTATTCTTCGATGACCTCAACGATGATGTCGTGATCTTCAGATAGTTTCTCTAATGTTTCTGCCAAAAGAGGATTATTTCGCTCCTCTTCCGTCATGTTTGATGGGTCCCATGCATATTCACGAGCAACCGTCACACTATCGATAGGTGTGACCTCAATGGGTGCTTGTGAAAGCATAGTATTACTATCACTGTATGGGGTTCCCTGTTGCTGTTCGCCCCCATCAGACTTTGGGACAGCTTCCACCTCAATATGTGCACCGCTATCCATAGGGCGTTCTAAGACTTCCCCATCTTCACTGATAACAGTGACGCTATCTAATGGGTGTGGTGGTATATCATCTAAAGATGATACGTAAGATTCCTCCATATCCTCTACAGGCACATCATCAAAGGAATGAACTGGAATATCAGCACCAGTTGTGGCATTTACAGCAGCACCGCCCGTTTTCTTTGCTAAGAATGCTAATGCTGCGGCCTTTGCCGCATCTACCGCTGCAGAATCAGGCTTACTTGATTGCTCATCAGTTGTAGAGCTAACTTGAGCACTCTTTTCGTTCGCCCCTTGTGCATAGCTAGCGACTTGCGGAGAGGACGAATTTGTTAAATCCATTTGCGTTGGTTGACCTCCAGAGGTCTTCTGCACATCAACCATTGGCTCTTGTGGTCGTTGCGGCGCTTTTACTTGGCGCTGCGTCGTACTACCAGAGGCCTTTTTATAGTCTTTGTAAACTTGTGTGAGGGCATCAACGATTTCTACATGTACGGGATAGCCCAGTGTATAGGTGAAAGCATCTGTCGCTTCTGCCAAGTTTATTTCGTTGGTCATTACATTGAGGTGCAATGTGTTTTTAAAGGCCATAACAGCCTTGCTTTGATCTACGTATACAAGTTGACCTTGGCCGATAACAGTAGAGGTCATATTGCGATTGCTATCCTTCAAGTATTTAATGACATTGGACTGTACATTGCGATACTCTTGAGCAGACAAGATTTGATCACTAATGATAGCTTGTGTACTAATACCTTTTTTACCACGACCTTTGGCTTGATTTCTAGCAGGTCGTTCTGGTGCACTGCTTGTACTTGGTGGCGCCATACCAACACCGCCCATTGGAGGCGGAGCCATACCTACTCCATTCATAGGAGGAGGTGTACTACCTGGTGCACCCATAGGTGGAGGTGTCATACCTACACTCGCAGGCAGTGGTGTCATGCCTACATTAGTAGGCGGTAGTGTCATGCCTATGCCACTTGGGGGCGGCACAGTACCAACAGTACTATTTTGAGTACTACTCATGGAAGCATTCTGTACAGCAGCATTATCTACAGGAACAAAGCTATTGGCATAACCACCTGGCGATCCAAAGGCATTGGCACCGTAAGCAGGTGCAGTTGCGACAACTGGGCCTCGTTGCTCTAATTGAGCCATGCGGTTCAATAAATCGTTGCGTTCAGATCGTTCTGAAGACTCTAATGCATACACACGGTCTTCTAAGCTTTCATCAACAGAACCTAATTTAGCACAAAGCACTAAAAGGCCCATTTCGATGATAGTTCGTGGATTATCCACCTGTTTTGCATCATTCATGATGGATTGCGCACTGCGCACATACTGGTTAAGCTCATTAAAATCGATGCTTTCAGCTTGAGCTAAAAACTCGGCCTTAAAGGCATCATATACCTTGAGCTCATCCGCATCAGTTGCTACCTTACCAACTAGCAAGGCCCGCACGTGCTGAATGAGGGCTTCCATAATCTGCGTCGCATCACGACCTTCTGCTAAGGCATCGTGGATATAGGATAACAATTGAGGACCATCCCCGTTGCGCAACGCATCTAGGAAGTGAATGATCCATTCCTTGCTAACAAGGCCGATCAATTCCTCTACCACTTGAGGGGTAATAGTGCCTGTAGCCATACCGGCACATTGGTCTAAAATACTCAATGCATCGCGCAAACCGCCATCTGCATGAACTGCGATGAGCTGTGCTGCTGCAGAATCAAGACCAAAGCCTTCCTTTTCCGCTACATAGGATAGGCGCTGTGCGATATCATCAGACGTAATGCGTCTAAAAGTATAGCGCTGACAACGAGACACGATAGTAACAGGTAATTTTTCAATTTCTGTAGTAGCGAAGATAAACATAACGTGAGCTGGTGGCTCTTCGATAGTTTTTAAAAGCGCATTCCACGCCTCAGTCGTAAGCATGTGGGCTTCGTCGATGATGAACACCTTTTTACGGCCTTCAACCGGCATGAATTTGACGCTTTCACGAAGGGCACGCACCTCATCGATACCACGATTGGATGCAGCGTCGATTTCAAGAACATCCATGGACTGGCCGCTCAAAATCGATTTACAAGCACTACACTCGTTACAAGGATGATCCGTTGGCCCATGCTCGCAATTGATAGCGCGTGCGAAAATCTTGGCCATACTCGTCTTACCAGTCCCTCGCGGACCAGCAAACAAATACGCATGAGCCACCTTATCCTCGCGGATAGCACGCATCAACGTATCAGACACCTGATGCTGACCAACCACATCGGTAAACGTCTGTGGACGATACTTACGATATAACGCAATATATGCCATTGGAACACCCCCTTTTTCCGAAAATTACAATACTTTATTATACCATATTCGCAGAAATCTTACTCATTTTATAGACCTTATCGCATAATTCTAAGGTAATATTTTTATTTACAAATAATGTCGATGTTTACTAGTCAAAAGAACATCCTATTATCTTCAATAAGCTATCCTAAACCTTAGATTAGGCATAAAAAAAGCGGCCCCATAGGCCGCCTTGCAATATTCGATCACGACAGCCCCCGGGTTCCCCGTGGCACATGAAGGTTACCGCTTAGTGCTGCTACCTCTCAGTCCTGACACGATTCACAGGCCCCCATTGCACAGGCCCGAGAACTGCCATGATCCAATATTGCAATACAAATATTATACATGAAAATGCCTCTATAGTCAAAGCTATAGAGGCATTTCATATATCTTATCTAAAGGATATTCAGTTAGATTAGAAATTATTTTGCATATTTTTCTTTGAATGCAGCTAATTGTGCTTCTTCCAAGGATAAACCTTGTTCTTTATAGCGTTCAATAGCAGCGTGCATTTCTTCATATGCTACTGGTACAACTTTTGTGAATCTATTTACAAAGTTATTCCAGTTTTCTAGAATATGACGGCCTTTAGCGGAGTTAGTATGCAATACGTGTTGTTCTACTAATTCTTTAATGCGTTTTAGGTCATCTTCAGAGTTAGCAGGCCGTAATTCTAAAAGACCTGTATTGACATAGCGTTCATCACAATCGAGGATATACGCATAGCCACCGGACATACCTGCCGCGAAGTTACGGCCGATTTTACCGAGTACAAGAACTTCGCCACCTGTCATGTATTCACAACCATGATCGCCTACACCTTCAACAACAGCAGTAATACCACTATTACGAACGGCGAAACGTTCACCGGCTACACCGTTGATGTAGGATGTACCAGAAGTAGCGCCATAGAAGGCAACGTTACCAATAAGGATATTTTCGTCAGCTTCAAAGATAGAATCTTTAGGAGGATATACAGTGATAGTACCACCTGATAAGCCTTTGCCGAGGTAATCGTTCGCATCGCCTTCGAGTTCTAAAGTCATGCCTTTAGGAATAAAAGCACCGAAGGATTGGCCTGCAGAGCCTTCAAAGTTCAACTTGATTGTGTTATCTGGCAAGCCGCTTTCACCGTAACGACGAGTCACCTCAGAGCCAACCAAAGTACCTACAACACGGTTAATATTTGTAATAGCCAATTTCGCGCGAATAGGTTTTTGATCCTCAATAGCAGGACGACACATACGTAAGAGTTTGGACATATCCAATGTGCGTTCCAATTCGTGATCTTGGTCAACAGTGTGCATGTGACCTACAGAGGAGTCGATGTATGGACGGAACAAAACGCGTTTAAGGTCAACGCGAGACAATTTGAAATTATCGTCTTGAGATTTTTGACGAACAAGGTCAATACGGCCAACGAGTTCCGCTACAGAGCGAATACCTAAGCGAGCCATAATTTCGCGCAATTCACGAGCGATGAAGATCATCAAATTTTCTACATACTCAGGTTTACCTGTAAAGCGGGCACGCAATTTTTCATCTTGTGTAGCTACGCCATAAGGACATGTGTTGAGGTTACATACACGAGCCATTTTACAGCCTACTGCAACGAGTGGCAATGTACCGAAGCCGAACAGCTCAGCACCTAGCATAGCTGCTACTGCTACGTCGAAACCGGTCATCAACTTGGAGTCTACTTCTAATTGAACGCGGTCACGCAATCTGTTGAGCATCAATGTTTGATGCGTTTCGGACAAACCTAATTCCCAAGGCACCCCAGCGTGTTTTACAGACGTACGGCCTGCCGCACCTGTACCACCGTCGTAACCAGAGATCAAGATATTGTCTGCTTTTGCTTTCGCAACGCCAGCAGCGATAGTACCAACGCCAGCTTCAGAGGTTAATTTAACGGAAATACGTGCATCTTTATTGACGCATTTCAAATCGTAAATCAACTCAGCCAAATCTTCGATGGAGTAAATATCGTGATGAGGTGGTGGAGATACGAGCTCAACCCCTGGAGTCGAGTGACGTGCTTTAGCGATTTCAGGGTACACCTTTTTACCTGGCAATTGACCACCTTCACCCGGTTTAGCACCTTGAGCACATTTAATTTGCAATTCTTTTGCGTGGATGAGGTAGTTAGCAGTTACACCGAAACGACCAGAGGCGATCTGTTTTACTTCGGAGTTTAGGCTATCGCCGTTTGGCAATGGTTTGAAGCGAGCTACATCTTCGCCACCTTCACCAGAGTTAGATGTAGAGCCAAGGCGGTTCATAGCGATAGCAATCGCTTCATGCGCCTCTTTACTGATGGCACCATAACTCATAGCACCTGCTTTAAAGCGTTTTACGATAGATTCTTCAGATTCAACCTCTTCAATAGGAATGCCGCCACCTACTGGGTAGTTCAATTCCATCAAGGAACGCAATGTAACATGGTAATCATTGCGAATAGCTTTAGAATACTCTTTATATTTAGCATAATCACCATTGATAAGGGATTCTTGTAACAAATCAATCGTCTTAGGGTTAAACAAATGCTCTTCCCCATCTTTTACAGGACCATACCAACCGCCTGGTTCGAGTACAGTTTCGTCGGATTTGAAAGCACGTTCGTAACGAGCTAATGCTTCGTGTGCTACACCGCCAAGACCGATACCACCGATACGTGTTGGCGTATTTACGAAGAACTTGTTGATGAAGTTAGTATTTAAGCCCAAAGCTTCAAAGATTTGTGCGCCATGGTAGGAGCGAACTGTGGAAATCCCCATTTTGGACATAACCTTCATGATGCCGCCTACAGCTGCTTTGATGTAGTTCTTTTCAGCTTCTTCAACCGTAATATCGCCAAGGCGTTTACGAGCTTGTAAATCGCGTACTGTTTCAAGTACTAAGTATGGGTTGATAGCTGTTACACCATAACCAATTAATGTACAGAAGTGATGAACTTCGCGTGGCTCACCAGATTCGAGAATAAGACCGATTTCTGTGCGCAACACTTTATTGATCAAGTGATTATGAACAGCCGCTACAGCCAATAATGCTGGAATTGGTGCATGATTTTCATCGACGCCACGGTCGGATAAAATCAATACATTTTGTTCTGTACGTGCTGCCTCTTCTGCTTTTTCACATAATTCATTTAACGCATCACGCAAGCCTTCAGCTCCCTTAGTTGGATCGAAGAGGATTGGCAATGTAACGGATTTCATGCGACGGCAGTCAAGAGCCTTGATGGATGCCAACTCTTGGTTTGTAAGAATTGGTGTACGCATAGATAACGCATAAGTACCAGCTTTGTTTGGATCGGTTAAGTTACCAGAGTTACCAAGCATAACGCGCGTAGATGTAACCATTTCCTCACGGATAGAATCGATTGGAGGATTTGTTACTTGCGCGAACATTTGCTTGAAGTAGCTATATAACAATTGTGGTTTATCGGACAAGATAGCAAGCGGAGCATCGGCACCCATAGCGCCTACAGGATCTTTACCATCCTTTGCCATAGGTACGATCATACGTACAAGGTCCTCTTGAGTATAACCAAAGGCTTGTTGATGATTGAATAAGTCTTCTACTTTTGGAATGTCACTTTCATCAGCTTGCGTAATTTCAGACAAGTGAATAACATGCTCTTTTACCCATTCATCATACGGCAATTCAGTAGCAACGCGTTGCTTGATTTCTTCGTCGGAAATGATGCGTTGTTCTTCAGTATCGATGAGCAGCATTTTGCCTGGTTCCAAGCGACCTTTAGCGCGAATATTTTCAGCACTTTCGTTTACTACACCCACTTCGGACGCCATGATAACGCGATCATCAGTTGTTACATAGTAACGAGCAGGACGCAAACCATTACGGTCAAGTACGCCACCGATAACAGTACCATCAGTAAAGCCCATAGCGGCAGGACCATCCCATGGTTCCATCATGAAGCTATTGAACTCGTAGAAGTCATGTTTTTCTTGGCTCATGAGATTGTTGCGTTCCCAAGGTTCAGGAATCATCATCATGATTGCATGAGGCAAGGAACGACCTGTCATGTGCAAGAATTCCAAAGTATTGTCGAACATAGCGGAGTCAGAACCGCTGTCATCTACTACAGGAAATACCTTTTTAATATCTGGGAATAATGGAGATTCTGCTTTACCTTCACGAGCATTGATCCAGTTTACATTACCGCGGATAGTGTTGATTTCACCATTATGCACTAAGAAACGGTTAGGATGCGCCCGAGCCCAGCTTGGGAATGTATTCGTACTGAAACGGGAGTGAACCATAGCCAATGCAGATGTGAAGTCAAGGTCGCTCAAATCAAGGTAGAAGTCACGCAATTGACCAGGTGTTAACATACCTTTATATACGATTGTCTTAGAAGACAAAGATGCGATATAGAAGTCGCTAGATAATTCCTTGCTCAACGGAATGATGCGTTTTTCAGCCAATTTACGGATGATGTACAATTTACGTTCGAATTCTTTATTATTCGTTACATCTGGACCTTTACCGATGAGGATTTGAATCATCCAAGGGCGAATGGCAGCCGCCTCTTGACCAACCTTTGTACCATCAACTGGTACTTCACGCCAGCCGAGAACAACTTGGCCCTCTTCGCGAACAACCTCTTCAAAAATGCGTTTTTGCTCGTTACGGAGACTTTCATATTTATGGGCAAAGACCATACCTACGCCGTAATCACCAGCGGAAGGCAAGTTAATGCCAAGCACTTCGCATTCGCGCTTAAAGAACTCATGTGGAATTTGTACCAAAATACCGGCACCATCCCCTGTGTCCTTATCGGCGCCTGCACCACCGCGATGCTCAAGACGCTCTAAAATACGCAAACCGTCATCGATAATATCATGGGATTTTTTACCCTTAATATTAACGACAAAGCCCATGCCACACGCATCCTTTTCAAATTGGCTGCTGTACATACCATTGGCTTCGAGTCTAGCTTGATCTAGGCGTTGTTGCTCAATTGTGCTCTGATTCATATCCATAACGTGCACTCCTTCATATCACTTGATCGTCCCAAGCGCTGCGGCATCGTTCCGTTCGGGCTTGGTGAAAGTATAACTAACAAACTATTTCATAATAAAATCATAAACTTTATAGTCTATAGAATTTTACGTCTACGCATAGTATACACCTGTCCTCTGTGAATTGAAAATATAAAAAAAACATAGTCTATGCTTTTGATGCATAGACTATGCGTTTTTATCACTATTGTTTTTTGTATACAAGAATACACAATCATCAATAGCTATATTTGTTTATCATCGATTGAGCTTTTTTTGTTTTTCGTGGCACGCTCTATGTCCACATCTAGCGATTGAGCTTTCTTTATTTTACGTGGCATGCTCTATGACCACATCATCATGTAGATTATAGTTGATGCTACTTATAAAAGCAATTACTATTTTTCACGACCAAAGTCGTACCCTACTTCACAGGTTACCGTCATAGGCTCATCCTCACCATAAGGCACAAAGGTTAATTCCGATGCATGCAAGCATTGACGTGTATAAGGTTTGTTACGTGTGCCATACATAGCGTCGCCAACGATAGGATGTCCAATGTGCTCCATGTGTACACGAATTTGATGAGTTCGACCTGTGAGCAATTTAAATCGCAATAAAGTATGATCCCCATCATGACGAAGAACGGTATATTCCGTTTGTGCCGGTTGACCAAATTCATCGATGACACGGCGGTTATCAAATACGGGATCTACGCCGATAGGCGCGTCGACAACACCATCTGAGTCAATGCGACCTTCTACAAGGCCAGTATAGATGCGATCGATACGACCAGCTTGTAGTTCATCTGTGTAGTACTGCTGCGCTTCCTTAGTTTTGCCAAAGAGAATGCAACCCGATGTGTCGCGGTCAAGGCGATGCACAGGGCGCACCTTATGAACTACGCCCTTTTTCGCATAATAACCTACCACATAGTTGCTCAATGTACAAGACTTTGTTTGACCTGCTGGATGAACGAGCATAAAAGGATTCTTATTAACCACCAAGGTATGAGCATCTTCGTAGAGAACGGTAATAGGCCCCTTTTCTACATCTACGCCATAATCCTTATCTTGTGGCAGTTCCAATGTTAAAACATCACCTTTTTTGAGGGAACGCTGAGAATGGGCTACACGGCTATTTACTTTTACCCGTTTCTTGCGGAACATCATTTGAATATCCCGAGAGGATAGAGAAAACCTTTCCTTTACATATTTAGAGACTGTTAATTCTGTCGGTTCTTTTACCGTATATGTTTTCCAGCTCATATTACCACCACTCGTTAATATATGTTTTTTGTTCAGGATAGAGGATATCGAAATAATCTAACCATTCTTCCCCGACTGAAAGTTTACCTTCAAAGGCAAGATCCCGTGCTGTTAATGTGCCCATCAAAAGTTGGCTCAAGGCGCCCACTTCAACAGTAAGATCTACTTCACCTTCAAGCGTATCAGATACTTTCTTAACAGTTGGCGTTAATGCGCCGCCGTATTGTACTTCATAGCGACCTTCATTCCATGCACAAAGGCTATCTTTAACGCCAAAGGTCAAAGTAATAGGCATCATCAATGCCTCTGGATTTACAGGAATCGCTTCAAGAGCCGCTTTCACATCCACAATACGGCTCATCATATATGGCATTGTGGCATGTCCACTTCTACCATCTGGATAGAAACGATAGTATGTATCGTGAAGACCTTCATTCCAACGGATAGAAGTGCCTTGGGATCGATGATTATAGAAGTAATTGAGCAATGCCCGTTGTGCACGTCGTGTAGTATACACCAATTCAGAAACAGGGATTTCAGGTTGGCCTAAACGATATACAGCATACCCTTCGATAATATTTTCATCATTGCGCACAACAGCGATGTTTACACCTTCCGCAAAGAAGCTACCAAGCAAGCGTTTCCATTCTTTTTCACCGCGCTCTGCATAACCAGATAAACGCGCTGTATACGCTTTATATACTGGATCTAGCAATGTCCATTGGTCTACGCTATTAAGTAAGCCAAAGCTCAAAGATTTATCCGTCATAGGGCGCAAATCTTCAAGAGACATGGTGTTCACCCATTGATGAGCATAGAGTTCCCAACCATATTGTTGGTAAAAAGCCGCTTTAGAGGGCATTAAAATCGTCATAGCTTGACCGCGCTTACGAAGTTCCTCTAATGCAGCAGTCAACAACGCACCACCTACACCACCACGGCGTGCCGCCGGATGTGTGGCAACACCTACCATATAACTTGTAGGCAGTACAGCACCGCGTACATTAAGATTATATTGACGCAAATGAACGGTACTTAACAACTGATCTTGTTCTAGACCAACCATTGTATGTTCTGGTTCATAGCAATTTGTAAAATAATATTGGAAGAATGGATCTTCCTTAGGTTCAAAGCAGTACGCCCATAGATTTTCCACATGTGGAGTATCTTGAGCCGTTGCAATTCTAAATTCCATAATTATGTCCTCGTTATATCATAAAGGCCTCTATCTATCGCATCGCATCGCATCGCATCGCATCGCATCGCATCGCATCGCATCGCATCGCCATGATGATACGCAATTTACATACAAATAGATAGGCTAACACTTCTATTATAACAAAATGAGCTATGAAGCACATCGACTTCATAGCTCAGATTTTTATTTACCGCCTGTCGCATTATCTGCTTCGTTAGCATATACTGCGTCATATTTTTCAGCAAAGTGATCTGGGTTATAAGATTCCTTTGCTTGACGAAGGCCAGGCAATCCCATATCTTCTTCACGATTGATGAATTCAACTTCGCTAAATTCATGGCGAATGAATTCATTATTAATCGCTTGGTACAAACCGCGAATGTCTGGATTTGCTTTTTCAATGTGAATCAAAGCAATTCTATCATTTAAGATTTCACCAATACTGAAAGCTTCCACACGGCCAAACAATTTAATGGCGCCGCCTTTAAGACCTAGTGCTTCCCAGTTATCGAACAACAAATTGATTGCTACTAATTCGTCTTCGATACCTTCTTCGTGATGAGTTTCCACCCAAGATGCTGCTGTTTCACGACATAATGGAATGATATCTTCCGTAATTGGCAAGTACTCATAGTTGGAATATTGCATGCGGAATTGGTTCAAATGGTTTTTCTTTTGACGGAATTTCTTACCAGACAAATTGATAAGATCTTCAGACTTATAAATATACTCGTAGTTATCGCGGTCAGGTGTGAACTCATAGCGACCAGGACAAAGGTCTTCCATACGCTCTTTTACAGCTTTGCTAACACCTTTAAAACGGAATGGTAATTTATTTTCTACGAACCACTCTTTAGCGCGCAATAAACCATCAAGGAACTTTGCATCTTTACCAGCAAATGGAGGCAATAGGAATGGTTCACGCTTACCGCCACCTTGAATGTACAACACGCCATTTTCTTCAGCCCAACGGATGCCGTACGGTTCTTGCCACATAAATAATGTAGTGAAACAGTTATCGGATGCTTCATAATGATGTTGTTCAAAATACTTATCGATTAATGGTTTATCTCTTAATTCAAAACGTTTAAATTCTAAAATAATAATCCCTCCTATCAGATTCCTCTTACGAGGTTGATCACAGTGTGTGAAAGTTTTCTTGCCATCATGCATTCAACATATATTAAAACTTTAGTATAGAACCTTACGGTTCGTAATTACAATTTTACAGATTCGCCTAACACAAAGGTTCCATCAGTTGTGATAACCTTGTCACCTGCGTTTAGACCAGAAATAATAGCTACATCATCACCTTCTGTGATGCCTACCTCTACGACGCGTACGTCCACCGTATTATTTTCAGTCAATACATAGACATATTTGCCGTCAGAGTTTTCACGAACCGCCTTAGACGGTACGGTCAACATTTTTGCTTTCACATTAGATTCTATAACAAGTGTATAGAATTCGCCAGCCTTAATGAGGCCTTTGTCATTGTTGAAAGTTGCTTTCACCAATACGCTAGGCACAGTTTCAGGTTGCGTAATATCTACATAAGTTAATTCACCTGGTAATTCTTGTTCAGCCACCTTGAGGAGCACTTTCATGCCATTTTTTGCCTCCGGTGTGCCGAGTTTCATCGCCGCATCACGAGGGATGCTGAGAGATGCTACCATCGGTGTAGTTTGTTGTATCATCATAAACGGACGATCTGCAATCGCCATTTGACGGTCTTCGTTATAAATAGCCGTCACCGTACCTGCTATAGGAGCTACAATTGTGGATGCAGCCATTTGTGCCGATACTTGAGCGATTTGTGCTTCGATGGCTGCTACATTAGCGCCACCGCCACCACCGCCAGTTGTTACTGTCGTAGTTTGTGGTTGAGATCGTTCCACAATGCGATCATATTCTTTTTGTGTAATCATGCCCGCTTCACGCATTTTCCGGGCCTGTGCTAATTGCGCACTATCTACGGACGCCGCCGTCGTAGTCGTCACAGATGTCGCATATGATTGCGATTGAGCTTGCGCTAACTGACCTTGTAAGGATGCCAGCTGTTGTTGTAAAGCCGCCGTATCTACAGTTGCCAAGGTTTGGCCTTGCTGAACTTGGTCGCCTACTTTCACAGCATATACGACCTGCCCTGTTAAGGTCGGCGTTACTGTCGCCTTGTTAAGGGCTGTTACATTGGCGTCATTATGTATCTGCAACGGCATATCCTTGTATGTTACATCTGCAACGGATACAGTTTTTGTACCGCAACCGGCAATGGCCAGGGCCATTATCATAACACTAAGCATAGCAATTACAGAACATAAACGATTTATTTTCATTCTGTCACTTCCTGTCATATTGATTTTTATCAATACCTTAGTATATCATAAAATCAATTAGAATTATATGAAAGCTAATTTCTTTAATTTATGAATATAACGGAGGTTCTCATGGAAGAACGGATGGACTTTAGAATATTAAATAATGGTAGCTTCATTCCCTCTATCGGTTATGGCACTTACAAAACTGGTACCGAAGGAGAAACGGAGCAAGCCGTTGCTAATGCACTTAGCGTAGGTTACCGCTTGCTCGATACGGCTGCTTACTATGGCAACGAAGAGGCCGTTGGCAGAGGTATCAAAGCATCTGGTGTTAATCGTACAGATATTATTATTACTACAAAAATTTGGCACACCGATGCAGGCTATGATAATACGATGCGCGCTGTTGAAAGCTCTCTAAAAAAATTAGACACTAATTATATCGACATCATGCTCGTACATCAACCCCTTGGCGACTACTACGGTTCTTGGCGCGCCATGGAAGAGTTATACGATCAAAATGTATTGCGTGGTCTAGGTCTCTCTAACTTCTACGAAGATCGCCTCATCGACTTGCTATACCACTGTAATGTAAAACCTGTGGTGAACCAAATCGAGTGCCACCCGTTTAACCAACGTCAGTCCTTATTACAATTAATGCGTAAACATCAAGTAGTAGGCATGGCGTGGTCTCCATTTACTCGTGATCGCCAACCGATTTTCGACCACCCAATCATTAAAAGTTTGGCCGAAAAATACGGTGTCACAAAACACCAAATCATCTTACGTTGGCATATCCAACGAGGCATCATTCCATTGCCAAAGGCAAATACCGTAAGCCATATGGAAGCTAACTTTGATGTATTCGACTTCAAGCTTACTAACATCGACATGGACGTTATGGAATTATTAGATCAACAAGACTTCTTGGAAGATCACCACACCGCACCAGGTCTAGAAAGATTATTACAACTAAGATAAAAAAGAAAACCACTTATATCTTCTCCCTTCTTTTAGGAATAGATATAAGTGGTTTATTTATTTTATTGTACTTTATTCTATTTAGGTACATTAAATACGGCTTGTATAAGTATCATGTACACTACTGTGCCCGCCCCAATAGACATGAACATATTTCGCTTCCATAGGTGCATGCCAACGGTTACTAATAAAGCAATAAGTTCTGGAATGCCATAAGGATAAGAAAGCACAATTGTATCTTTAAAGGTATATACAACAAGCATACCCATAACAGCTGTCGGCAAGGCCTTACCTAAATACTGTACAAAATCTGGTGCCTTTTTACCAGGTGGAAAAATAAGAAAAGCGGAAAAACGTGTAAGTAATGTAGCTGCTACGACAATAGCAACGGTAATGACCATTTCAAAACTAGTCAAGATGTACACCTCCCCACTTATACGCAATATAACATACTATGAGCATACACCCCATAGAGGCAAGCATAAACAAGGATTTTCCCGTCAACAGAAGCATGGCTAGGGCTACAACGGCTCCAACAGCACCAAAACCTCGAATATTATTACTCTTAGCATTAAATAACATTTCAAGGAATATAACAATAAATAAGCCCGGTAATACAAAACCAATACCACGCAAATCTACAGATGCTAATAAATCACCAAACAATCCCCCTACAAAGGTACTCACCACCCAAAAGGTATAATTAAGCCACGATACATGGAAGTAGAACCATTTTTCATCCACATCATCGGGCAACTTCGTAGATATATTAATTGCAAAGCTTTCGTCACACATCCAGGCAACGGTAGGAAACCATTTCCACCCCATATTCACATATCTCTGTAATGCAGATAAACCATAGAAAAAATGGCGCCCATTAACAAATAAGGTCAGCATAAAAGCATTTACAGGATCAAAGCCTGCCATCAGTAGCCCAATAGTTACGAACTCCATAGAGCCTGCAAAAATTGTACTAGCCAAAACAGGGGCAGTCCACCAAGGTAATCCCTGACTGGTAGCATACAAGCCAAACCCTAATCCAAGGAAGAAGAAGCTGAGCCCCATAGGAATCATTATAGGAAGCGCAAAGGAAAAAGCACTTCGACGCTTTATTTCACTCAAAGGATTTTCTCCTTTCGAAATCATACATTATATATTATGTAAACCATAGACAAAACTAATCTTAGCCCTCTTTCAAACGCTAAAACTAATTTGAACAATAATAAAAGACACCATATGGTGTCTTTTATGTAAGCTATTATATTATACATTGTATATAGTTAGTGTCAAATTTTGATTGCTTTAACCAAATGTATTATAAAGCGCGCGTTAAAATTTCACGAGCTACGTCTGGTGTTACATCGCCTTTTTCACCAAGTCGAGTCATACCATGGTCTTCCAATTGTTTCACAATTTTATCAACTGCTTCTTCGCCTAGACCATAATCTTTCAAATGTGTAGATACGCCAAGGGACTCGAAGAATTCACGCGTTTTAGCGATAGCCTTATCTGCTTTTTCTTCGTTTGTACCTTCTGTGATATGCCATACACGTGTAGCATATTGTGCCAATTTTTCAAGCTTGTCTGCTTTTTTCACTTCTAACAATGCAGGCAATACGATAGCTAATGTAATCCCATGGTCGAGATGGTACGCCGCAGTTAACTCATGACCGATAAGATGTGTTGCCCAGTCTTGTGGCACGCCTGCACCAATCAAGCCGTTTAATGCCAAGGTAGAAGCCCACACGTGGTTAGCACGAATATCGTAGTTTTCTGGATTTTCTACCGTTTCTTTACCGATTTCAATCATAGTTTTTAAAATACCTTCACTGAAGCGGTCTTGAATACGGCCCTCTACAGGATATGTTAAATATTGCTCTGTGGTATGCACAAAGGTATCGATAACGCCATTCTTAACTTGTTTTTCAGGCAATGTGAAAGTCAATGTTGGATCAAGCATGGAGAACTTAGGGAATACTAAGCTACTGAACACAGGGAATTTACCATCACCATAAGTAATAACGGCACCATTGTTCATTTCAGAACCTGTGGCAGGTAGAGTCATAACTGTACCAAAAGGTAATGGACTTGGCACCATTTCCACTGGAACCGCTGGTACACCAGCTTTCATAACTTCAATGACAGGACCATCATAAGTAGCCCCCATAACGATAAGTTTTGTAGCATCTACTACAGAACCGCCGCCTACAGCGAGAACGAAATCTACACCATGTTCTTTAATGAAAGCTACCGCACGTTCACACGTTTCAAGAGATGGGTTTGGCTCAATACCGCCGAATTGTTCTACCTTGCGATTGCCAAGGGCTTTCACAATACGATCAATAAGGCCACTGCGCACAGCAGATCCACCGCCGTAAGTAATGAGCACCTTTGCATCCTTTGGTACCAATGCATCTAATTCATCTAAACGGTCTTTACCGAATACGATATGGGTTGGATTATAAAAATCAAAGTTAAACATGGTAGCCTCCTATATAGACCTAGATCCACAGTTAAATTAATTGTAATACTTATATTAAATTGTAATTGTAATTGTAATTGTAATTGTAATACTAATACTAAATTATAATGTATATATTAAACTGTAACATTTAAATTAAGTTGTATAAAACTTATTGATTATATTATACCATTTTTCGATATTTTTAGATATGCTAAAAGCTATTATTATAATTACCTATTTATATTTAGCCAGCTATCAGTATCGGTATCATAATTTACGTGTTAATTACATAATTTATGTGTTAATTACATAATTTACGTGCTAATTACATGCTAAGGTATATAACTTTAATCTATAGCTAACTCATATGTATTTCTCTATATACAAAATCCAACTCACATGATAGGATATTTACATTACATATGTTGTAGAAAGGGATGTTATTATGAAATTCAAAAAATTTATTGCCCCTCTCCTCGTTGGTGTACTTGCATTCGCCATCGCTGGTTGCGGCAACAATACTAATCAAGCAGGCCAAACGCCTAAAGAAGTAAAAATCGGTGCTACTGCAGGTCCTCATGCTCAAGTAGCTGAAGCAGTTGCTAAAGAAGCTAAAAAACAAGGTATCGACCTTAAAGTGGTAGAATTCTCCGATTATGTAACACCAGATAAAGCCCTCGCTGATGGTGACATTCAATTAAATGCGTACCAACACGTACCATTCATGGAAAACTTTAACAAACAAAACGGTTCCAAATTAGTAGCTATTGGCAAAACTATTTTGATGCCAATGGGTTTATACAGTAACTCTGTTCGCAGTGCAGCTGACGTTCCAGAAGGCTCCATCGTAGCGATTCCAAATGACCCAACTAATGGTGGTCGTGGTCTTGCACTACTTGCTAAAGCAGGTCTTATTACTTTGAAAGACGGCGTTGGCTTCAAAGCAACTGTAGCAGATATTACATCTAACCCAAAAAATCTTCAAATCCAAGAATTAGAAGCAGCTCAATTACCTCGTAGCCTAGATGACGTTGTAGTAGCAGCGATTCCTATGAACTACGTTCAAAGCGCTGGTCTTAACGTAGAGAAACAAGGTTTCTTCTTAGAACCTAAAGATGAGCCTTTAGCGGTTATGATCCTTGCTGTGCGCGAACAAGACAAAGACAACGAAACATACAAAAAAATTGCAGACATCTACAAATCTGATGCCATCAAACAATTCATCAATGATACTTTCAAAGGTACCATTACATCTGCAAACTAAATATACAAGAACCGACCTCTATCAAACTAGAGGCCGGTTCTTTTATTTATAATGCCAAAAAGCGATACCCTAATCAATTTAGAGTATCGCTTTTATTTTATTCTTCCGTATCGAAGGTAACATCTAGAGGTTGACGTTCCACGATGTTGCGATAACGAACACGCGGATAGCCCATCAAGATTGCACCAGCGATAAGCTTATCCTCTGGTACACCTAAAAGCTCCAACAATGGTTCGTATTCTGCTTCACCTGCATGTTCAAAGAAGCCTGCCCAACAAGTACCAAGACCTAACGTCGGTGCATAAAGCTCTGCATAAGACAAGCAAGAGTGCCCGCTATCATGAGTACGATGAATATCTTTTTTAGAACCGATCGCCACTACGAGAGCTGGCGCATCGCGCAAGATATATTCCTTGCCTTTATCTACTTCCGCTTGAGCAGCACGAGCATACAGACGCATGATAGGTGCTGTTTTTGCAGCTAAGTGCATCCACTCAAGAACGAGATCAGCAATGCGACGCAATTTTTGTTTGTCACGTACTACGATATACGAAATACCTTGTGTATTAGTTGCTGTTGGCGCCATTCTTGCAACGTTTAACACTTTGCGAATGAGCTCAGCAGGAACTGGTTTATTTTGATAGTTACGAATAGAGCGACGACTGCGTAAAAACAACTCAGCTTGCTCTGGCGTTAACTTAGGCTCCTGTGTAATATCAATTTGCTCCTTACGCGGTGTCAAGTCGCTGTCGAGAGCAAGTGTGGGACATACGGATATACAATGCCCACAAGAAATACAACCTCCCTTGCCAGTTATAGGCCCATCATCGGACATCACCAGCAATCCTGTCGGACAGTCAGCTACGCAAAGGCCGCATCGTGTACAGACTTCTGTATTGACGGTAAATAACATCTGATAAATCCTCCAAAAACTACTATAAAGGTTATTATAACACACAAAATCATATGATATCTAGTTTTAACCAATCATTCTAATTGTAATGGAGCTAATCCCTGTTTCTACATTTGCCTTTTGGATGGGGCCCCGTTTCGTTAGTACAACTTGGTAAAAAAAGTAAGTATACACTTGTTTGCTCCGTTCTTCGCAATGTCGCTGCACAAGTGTATACTTACTTTTTTATCACTTTACTTATAAAGGTGTCCCATCCCAAAGGCAGATATAATCTATCTATAATACTAGCCTAGCTCCATTACAATTAATCCCTAAAATAAAACTCAGAAAACACCATGATTTCACGCATCATAATAAACTTTATAGTAGTGGCGCCACGCCCTCCGTCTGGGAGGGACTAGCCTACGGCTAGTCTACGGGTTAGTTTTAAACCTAATTTAGTCAAAACTACTTAGCGTTCTTTCCCACGCCCCACCAAAAGCAGATTGAGTAAATATCAGATGTAGCTTGTGATGGGGCGTCATCAATATATAGAAGTAGATTAGTCGCTTGCTATGGGACTGGTTAACAGCAGGTGTTATAAAAATAAAACTAGGTATTTCTGCAGCGACTTTACGAAGGACGGAGCAAGGAGATACCTAGTTTTATTTTTAATTAAGTTGTCGTGATGAAACGGGGCCCCATAGCAAGCGACTTAACTACAGCTTATATGGTGGGCCCCATCACAAGCGGAGAACGCATTTACTCAAATGCTTTTATAAGTTCCATGTATTCCCCTTTGTGTGTTAGTCTCCAGGTCCCAAAGTCAGGTTCTGTGGCTTCGTTTAGTTTATTGGCTAGTGCTTCCATAAATTCAGGGATTTTTGTAGCCACAATGTGCCCGGCCATTTTGCCGAAGTTTTCGGAGCCCATGTGTTCAGAGCCACCATCAACTAGCATAAAGGATGTGGTAGGTTTTTTATCTACTAGTTTAACAGAGCCGTGGAATCCAATTTCACCAATTTGGTGTGTGCCACAAGAATGCGGACAGCCAGAGATGTGTAAACGAGGAAGTTTTCTAGTGTCTACGCCCTTCGCTTCAAGGTGTGTAAAGATTGCTTTTAATAGACCATTCGAGTCTTGAATCCCGATTTGGCACACCGTAGAACCTACACAGGATACGGAACGACGGAATTCATTGATAGCACTATCATCTGTCAAGTCTGCGATCTTACGTGCTTCATCAGCAGTGAGATTGATGAAATACAGTGATTGATCAGGTGCAATACGAGCTTCAACTTGGTCTAATGTCACTGCATAATCAAGAGCAGCTAAGAGATGTTTAACGTTTGCATCGCCACCGACTGGATGGTATTCCACATAGTAAAGGCCTTCTTGTTTTTGCCGGTAAATACGATGGTTCACCACAGAGTCGTCGCGTTTACCCGTTTTTGTAATTTCATAGGCGTAATCAGCAGGATTTATCCTTAGCTGTTCTACCTCTTTTACCATAGCCAAGGTTTCTTCATAGGTTTTGATGAAAGCTTCGGCTCCACCCATTTCAGCCGGCATGTACCGTGTACGAGCTTTGCCACGGTTCTTGAAATTACCGTGATTAGCAAATACCATAAGCATAGCTTTCACATAATACAATACATCCTCAGGTTGCACATCGTGAGCCACAGGAATACCCATACGAGGGTTTGGTCCTAGTCCACCACAAGCATAGACATCAAAGGTATTATATTTTGTTAAATTAAATCCAAGATCTTTAAACGTAGTGTGTGGCGTACTGTCAAAACCATTGTCGATAGCCATTTTAAATTTACGTGGGAGCTTGATATAAAACATTTGCTCCATAAGGAACTCGCTAATAGCCGCCGCATAAGGTGTAATATCTAGGGTTTCTCGAGGATCAATGCCCCTTAGAATACTGGCCACCACATTAGGGTTATCACCACCAGCACCACGATTATAAATACCATGTTCATGACACTCTTTAAAAAGATTTAGTATTGTATCACCATCAAGACCATGCATTTGTAAGCATTGACCAGTTGTAAAGTGCACATGCTGTAAATTGTATTTACGAATGGAGTCCGCCAAAAACTGCATATGCTCACGCGTCATGCGGCCTCCATTAAAACGCCAACGGCTCATACTAGAGTTAGCACCCCGTTCCGCGTAGCTACCAAAAGCACCAGATTCACCTTTATAGTCAGCGATAGACATTTCTTTTTTATAAAACTTATGCGTCATATCTTCAAACTTTGGATAATCTGCAATTAATCGATCTTTCAACTCTTGTGTAATCATACTATTACCCTCTTGGCTTATATTTATTAAGCATAATTCATAACTTTGTAAAGGTTAGTATACCATATACGCATAACTATGTTTGTAGCTAAGCTCACAAATTTAAATACCGAATATTAATACCATAGTTTACAATCTGTAATAATTATTACTTTTAAAATTAATATCTCTAGAACATTAAAGACAAAAAAAGAACAGCCCGAAAGCTGTTCTTTTATATTAAGTTCTGAAATTATAGTAACGGTACTAGATTAACTAGTTCAGGTCATATCCTACACTTGAGGATTATACGCGACCTTCGTTAGGGTTATCATAAGCCTCTTTATCGATAGTGCCCATGATTTTATCTACTACGAGAGCATTTGTTAAGGAACCAGATACGTTCAAGCATGTACGGCCCATGTCGATCAATGGATCGATAGCAAGGATTGGGCTGATAGATGTGAAGTACGCACCAAGGCCTGTACCACTAAGAGATACGGATGCAGCCATTGTAGCAGTACCAGGAACACCTGCGATACCAACGGAACCGATTGCGATAACGATAACACTCATGATGTACATAGTCATATCGAATGGAATATTCGCTACGTTAGAAATGTACACTACAACAAGTGCTGGGAATACGCCGGCACAACCTTGCATGCCTGCAGTAGTACCGAAGGATGCTACTGTATTAGCAGTTGTTGCATTTACGCCAAGACGTTTTGTCAATGTTTCAACAGTTAACGGCAATACGCCCATAGAGGAACGGGATGTGAAAGCCAACAATAATGGAGCTTTCGCTTTCTTGAAGTATGTAATCGGGTTGTAACCAAAGCTAGCAATCAAGATAGCTTGAACAACGAACATAATCAAGATACCAACGTAAAGTAATACTACGAATAAGCCCATATCAAGGATAGCTTGTAGGCCACGAGTTGCCAATGTAGAAGCTAACAATGCAACTACACCGTATGGCATAAGGCCAATGATGAAGTCTGCTACCCAAGAGATCAATTGGTGAAGCTCATCAAACAATTTAGTGAAAATCTCCATGGAGTTTGTGCCAGTTTGTTTTAATAGACGAGCTACGCTACCTAAGATAATAGCGAACACTACGATACCGATAACATTTGTTTCAGCAGCCGCTTGAATTGGGTTGCTTGGAATCAAAGCACGGAATGTATCAACCATCGGTTTAATTTCACGAATCTTTTTACCGGATTCGACGATATCAAAGCCTTGACCCAAACCAAAGGCGTTACCTAAGATAAGGCCAACCACAGCAGCAACTGCTACCATACCAAGGTTTGTAGAAACCATTGCCACTACTAACTTCTTAAGATTAGCACCTGCTTCCATGTGCAAAATAACGTGTACAATGGAGATAAAAACGATAGGAATAACAAGCATGCGGATTAAGTCGATGAAGCCGCCCCCCACTAGGGAGAACCACTTAGTACTTTCTTTGATGTAAACCACTTTAGATGGATCATCTGGGAAGCCCGCAATGATTTGAACTGCAATACCGAGTACAGCACCAACAATGGTACCAATAATAACGAGATTACCGAAGGATGTGCCCTTGCGTTGCAATACATAAATACCAATTAACGCAAGTACAAACACTGCGATAATACCAATACTTAGTGGATTGCTTAACATGAGGTAATCTGTAAAGAATGGAATATTCATAATACACCTCTTTAATTCATATCACAATAATAGGTTATGAACTTAGTATAGCATATATCGAAAAAAATACAAGTATAATATTCGTATTTTTATAATAAAATTTATTTTGCAATATAATATACAGACATATAAAAGGCGACCTTCCAAGGAAGATCGCCTTTATTGTATCTAGTTATTATATTATCTATTAACTAAGATATATGTAACGCGGATAGGACCATGCGCACCATCTACAGTAACGAGCTCGATATCAGCCGTACGGGACGGACCGGAAATCAAGCAAATATTTGTAGGGAATTTGGACGGATCGTTGTGGTAACGTTCAGCTAAATGTTCCATAGTTTGTGTCATACGTGGGTTGATTGTATCAGTATATAATACAGCAACATGAGTTTCTGGCAACAAGCTGATTGCACGACCAGACTCTTCACAAGATGCTTGTACTACAGTAGCTGTTTCAGCAATACCACAGAATGGGAATGTAATACCGATATCAGCATTAGCTGTGTTAGAAATATTTTCTTCACGACCTTTAGCTGGGTCCCATTGGAAGTACGTACGAACACCACCATTAGAAGCTGCGTCTTTTTCGAATAATTCTTTTAATTTATATTCTTCAACCTCAGAAGTGCTTGGGAAGATTATCTTACCATTACCACGTTCTTCGATAACAGCCATAATAGTTTCACCTAATTTATCAGGTGTAGTATCTACGAATTTTGTACCTACGCGTTCACATTGTTCTTTGAACATAGTGATAACTTGTTCGCGAGATAATTCTTTGAACATAGTTTCTTGAGGACCATGGCTATAATCAAAAGCCGGTACAGATGTAGGCACTTGATCACGGCCTAATGCACGAGATAAACGTGCAACAAATTGATTACGTTTAACTTCATCCATTATTTTTTCTCCTTTTTCTTGTTCTTTTCATGTTCAGCATATAAATCACGGAATTTCTTGAACTTCAATGTACCCATTTCTTTGGATTTAGTCCAGCCATTCATTACTGGAACAGCTTGAGTCCATGTAGGCATATTGCCTTCTTTGTTACTAATTAAGTTCATACCGATAGCGCCAGCTTTTGTACCAAGATCGAACAATGTGGAGTTGCCGAACATCTTAGCAGCTGCTGTGAAGATAGCTTCTTCAGCTTTTGGACGAGTTTTTTCGATGTCAGCCATAATGTGACGGTGTTCCATCAACAACTCATGCAATGGAATAGCTACTGGACAGTTTTCTGTACATGCGCCGCACAATGTGGAAGCGTATGGAAGGTCGCCTGCTACATCGTAACCTTTGAACAATGGAGTCAATACAGCACCCATTGGACCTGGATATACAGAGCCATAACCGTGACCAGAAATGTGGCGGTATACAGGGCAGATATTCATACATGCACCACAACGGATACAACGAAGCATTTCTTGGAATGTACCACCCAAGATACCGGAACGACCGTTGTCGATGATGATGATATGAGTTTCTTCAGGGCCATCAGCTTCACCAGCGCGAGCAGGACCAGTCATCATGGAGAAGTAGTTGGAAATTTTAGCACCTACTGCAGAGCGGTTCAACATTTCCATCATAACGTCAAGAGCTTTGAAGTTAGGAACGATACGCTCAGTACCTAAGAAGATCAATTGAGTCTTAGGAATAGAGCTTGCCATACGACCGTTACCTTCATTGGAAACGATAGTACAAGTACCGGACTCAGCTACCGCAAAGTTACAACCGTTAACGCCTACGTCAGCTTTCAAGAAGCGCTCACGTACATAACCACGTACGAAGTGAGTCATTTCTGTAGGGTTTTCAGTACCTGTGTAACCTAATTTTTCAGCGAAGATTTCGCGGATTTTGTTACGTTCAAAGTGAAGACCTGGCACTACGATGTGAGATGGTGGGCTTACTGCAGTTTGCAAAATAAATTCAGCCAAGTCAGTTTCGTTTACTTCGATACCAGCTTCTTCTAATACTTCGTTCAAACCAATTTCTTCAGTTAAGATAGTTTTGGATTTTACGATCATTTTTGCTTCGCGTTGACGAAGGATATCTAAAGCGATTTGAGTCGCTTCTTTATCGTCGAATGCAAAGTGAACTTTAGAACCAGCTTTTTCAGCGTTTTCAGCAAATTGGTTTACATAGTAATCCAAATGATTAAGTACGTGATCGCGAATTTCAGCTGCTTCAGCGCGGAAATCTAACCATTCAGGAACATCCGCAACTACTGTATTACGTTTATCATAAAACACGTCTTGTGCTTTTTTGATGGCTGCTACTTTGAAATCGTCAGCCAAACATTCTTGTATACGTGTTTTATAGGGGCGATTGTCATATATAAGTGCCATGTCGTCTCCTCCTTAACGGCAGTTTAAGATTTCAGCAATATGCATTACTTTGATACGGCGATCGATTTCGCCTTCTTTATGAAGACGATCAAGCATACCAGCGATGTTCATCAAGCACGCTTGGTCAGAACCGGAAATAACGTTAGCACCTGTGCTAGCAATTTCCAATGCCTTTTCGCGTGTCATAACTTCACTAATTTCAGGATTTTTAACGGAGAAAGTACCGCCGAAACCGCAGCAACGGTCTGCACGTGGTAGTTCGATCAAGTTGATATCTTTAACGTTTTTAAGGAGTTTGAAAGGAGGCTCTTTAATGCCCATCAAACGAGTTACGTGGCAAGATGTGTGGTATGTAACGGAGTCGTTGAAACGAGCGCCTACATCTTCAACACCTAATACGTCAGTAATGAATTGAGTGAACTCGTAAATTTTGCCGCTCAATCGTTCTGCACGTGCCAACCACTCAGGTTGATCTTTCAAGAAATGATGGTATTCATCGCGGATTGCAAATGCGCAAGAGCCGGACATGCTGACTACATATTCAGCGTTCTCGAAGCATTCGATTGTGTTCTTAATAGCGTCCATAGCCGCTTCATTGTAACCAGAGTTAGTGAACATTTGTCCACAACATACTTGTTTCTTAGGAACTACGAGCTCGCAACCTAATCTTTCAAGTACTTCTACACCAGCCATGCCTACATGTGGGTAGAACATGTCAATCAAACACTGTTGGAAAAGATGAATTTTCATATTATCGTCCTCGTCTTTTCTAGTACTTAACCTAATAAAAAATTTTGATATGTATGCGTTATGGCAAGAATTCTAGTGAAAGTTTTTCAATAATTTTCTGCCCGAAACATTACTTATGCTTTCAAATAAATATTCAAAAGCTTTATCGATATAATTATAAATTAATCCTATAGAAAATGTCCAAAGGATTGCTATATTCGTATGTACCCTTTTAATTTTTATATCGTTATGACTTTTTGTAATAATAAACATTGTTTTTTATCACATCCATTATTTTATTTATCAATTTTTCTTGTAAAAGCTATATAAAGCCTAGATTTTGCGAATGTTTATCATTTTGCATTTTCAAAGGTCAAAAAACCTTGTTTTTACCGTAATTCATCGTATTTTTACATAAATAGCAGTAGAATCTCAAATTCATGTAAATTTTATCCTTATATATTACATTTTCTTATAGTAGTGTATAAATTTAAAAAGTGTTATAATTTATTTTATATAAGTATAGTTTGAAAGGAGCCTTTTTCAATGAAACTAAATAAATTATCTTTGTCCTTGGCAATCACATTGGCCCTTGGTTCCACATTCGGCATGGCTCACGCTGAAACAACCGCGGCACATACAAAAGCAAAAACAACAACAGTAACAAATACACAAGCTAAAGCAACACCTGCGAAAGCTACAACTGCGAAAGCAGATACTAAGGTAGAAACTAAAGCTACAGAAGCTAAAACAACAACTAAAGCTAAAGAAACATTGCCAGCAGGCGTGTACACAGACACTAAAGACAACTGGGCACGCGATGCGATCCAAGCTATGTCTCAAGCTGGTTACCTTTCCGGTTACTCTGACAATACGTTCAAACCTAGCGCTCAAATCACACGTGAACAAGCAGCTGCTATTTATGGTAAAGTGTTGCAACACAACTTAAACGAACAAGAATTAGCTGATATCGTAACTAAAGAATCCGCTACTTCCTACTCTGACGTAGAAGCAGATCGTTGGTCTAACTCCGCTATCAAATTGGTAAGCGCTGCAGGCGTTATGCAAGGCACATCTAAAACAGCTTTCACACCTAGCAAAACTATGAACCGTGAAGAGTTTGTTGCCTCCGCAGCTAGCTTAGCTAAAAAATTAAACATTACCACTCCTGTGAAAACAGAAAAAATAAGATTTAAAGATGAAGATAGCATTTCTTTAGATTATGTGGCAGATATTAACTACATGGCAGAACGTGGCATTGTAGCGTCTGGCACAACAGAAAACTTCAACCCTAAACAACCTGTAACAAGAGCACAAGCGGCTACAATTTTGAACCGCATGCTTAACGGTGCTGGCCTTGCTACACCAAAACACGCTGCACCTGAAGCTAAAGCTGAAACAGCTGTAAAAGAAGATGCTAAAAAAGTAGAAAAAGCAGTTGAAAAAGATGCATCCAAAGTAAGTAAAGATGCAAAAAAAGACGTAGCTAAACTAGATAAAGACGCTAAAAAAGATGCTGCAAAAGCTGATAAAGCGGTAAAAGAAGATGCTAAGAAAGCGGAAAAAGCTGCTAAAGCTGATGCTAAAAAAGTAGAAAAAGACGTAAAACACAATAAAAGCGAAGCAGTAGCTCAAAAAACTGAACCTACGCGCACAGTTCGCCCTGTTCGTCGCAGTACTTTAAAAGCACTCGATCAAAAACAACAATCCACCTTGGAAGATAAAGTATTCGTAGAGTTAAATAAAACTTACAAAACTCCAGAAGCTTTCCAAGATTATGGTGTAATGTACTGGCGTGACAACCAATTACACGTAGCGTTGAAATCAGATAGCGATATTTCCACAGTAAAAGCTAACCTTGCTTCTCGTGGCGATTCCACTGTTAATAACTACGTTGTAGTAGAACCATCCCAATACAGCCAAACTGAATACGATGCAATCGATGCGAACTTCCGCAACTACTACAGCAAAAACGAAAAAGCTGGCACAATCTTAGCTACATTCCCTGATGTAGAAAACAACCAACTTTACGCTGTAGTATCCACTGCATCTAAAGACACTCAACAAGGAATCTCTAAATTATTCGGTTCCAAAGTAAAAATGACAGTAAAACGCTAATCGGCGTTACACTTAACCAGCCAAGGCAGCGTATACTCGATAGTATTACGCTGCTTTGTTGTATATCACTATGCATGCTCCTATTGACTATATTACGACGAATATAGATTTTTATGCTGGTGAAAGTTTATATTCTACGGCTATCGAGCGTTAGCCTTTACCAAGATTAGGAAGGATTTTTATGTACAAGAATACCTCTTACGCATTACGTGCCCTTGTTTTAGGCACATTATTAGCTGCCACAGGCCTTGGTTTTGCCTCTGCCAATACAACAACTAGGACTAATGCTCCTACAACTACGATCGAATCCACTAAAGCTAAAACTACTAATACGCAAGCATCTAAAGTTAGCGATGCTAAAGTAGAAACATCTAACATGGACGCTGCTAAAATAGATGCTGCTAAAGTAGAATCCTCTACAAAGGCAACACCTGTAGTTGTAAACAAATCTATTGGTACACCGCAAGATATCCAAAAGATTCGCGCCCACATCTTCACAGATGTACCTAGCGATTTCTGGGCAGCAAACTCCATTAGTACTGTAACGAAAGCAAATCTAATGAAAGGTTACTCTGACGGTACATTCCGACCTAATCAACCTATGACACGTGAAGAAGTAGCGGCACTCTTCAACAACATTACTGATGATGGGACGGCAGCATTCTTATCTAGCAAATTTAAAGATATTACATCTGACCGTTGGTCTGCTCTTGCCATCGAGTCCGTAGCTCGCAAAAATATCATTAGCGGCTATGGTGACGAAACATATAAACCTGAAAAATATATGTCTCGTCAAGAATTTGCTGTTGTAGCAGATAACTACCTTCACTATTTAGGCTATACTACAGAGGATCCAACAGCCCTCGATAATATTGCTTACGGAGACCAAAAATTCGTAGCCCCTTGGGCTCAAGATGCAGTTCGTGAACTTGCGTCCCTTGGCTTCACACTCTACACGCCAGGCACATTATTCAATCCTGAAAAATATATAACACGTGCAGAGGCTGCTGAGATTGCGTACCGCATGACACAAACTGAACAATCCCTTGCGTTCCACAATACATTGTTCAAACAACAAGTGGAAAATAAGACAGCTAAGATCATCAGCAAAGCTTTAAACTATGACAATGACTTCACAAAATTCCGTCAAGATGGTGCCCTCTTCTGGGAAGCAGGTCAATTACATGCGTCCTTAACAGATCAAAAGAAAGCTGACCTTGTTACTAACGCTATCGCACAAGCTCACGATCCACAGTTAGATAGAGCTGTAGTTGTATCAAAAGGCAAACTGACACAAGAACAACTAGAGGATTATCAATCCGATGCGATTTCCCTGTACCAAGAGAAGGAACCGCAAGGAAAAATTCTTTCCATCGCACCAAACACTGATACAAGTGCCCTTCTTATTACAGTTGATTCCATTCAAAAACCAACCCTAAAAGCATTCAAAAAGAAATTTGGTGAGAAAGTGTTCTTACAACTACCACCAGAACCACTTACAAACACAAATGGAGCAATTCAATTCCCATTGCCTCCACGGGTAAATTATTACAACGACAAACAGTAAATAAGGGAAACCTAAAAAGCCGTGTACGTACACGGCTTTTTATTATGACTAAATTCATTTCTCCAAGTTTAACTATCGTGGCATAAAAATTTCTACAAAAGAACCGCCCCCAATGGGAGCGGTTCTTTTGACATTAAACAGCTGTTACTATACACACAATCGAATTCACACGGCTCGATTATTATTTTGTTACATCATTTTGGCGGTCACGTAAGTTACCAACTGGTACGTATACAGTGCCTGCACTGTGGATTGTATCCACGTCTTGTTGCAAGATCATTACAACGGAATAATCATCAGTTGTGTAGAACTCAGTCGGCATTTTGTCGATATTTACATCGCCGCCTAGTTTATCTTTCACTTCTTGATTATTATTAATAGCATTCACTAACTCTTTTTTGTTAAGACCACCGAGGTCATATAAGGATAATTGACGACCTGTTGTAGTATTAAACGTGAAGCCTTTTACATAGTTCACACCATTTGCATCGCGATCACGCATTGTGTATGTGTGAATCAATACGCTGAGAATGCCATTTTTATCTGTTTTAACATCGTAGTACATCACTACATTTGTTTTATCAGCTTCTTTAGCATTTAATTTCTCTACGTCATTTTGTACTTTAGCAACATATTTTTTAATAGTTGTATTGATTGCTTTCTCTACAGTTGGACTAACGGATTTAACCTCTGGGAATACTAAGTCTAAATGATCTGTAGTGGATTCCACAGGAGATACTGCTACCTCTTTGCGGTCCATATAACGGTCCGCATTAGGTGATACCACCTCAACTGCATTGCGGTCAACTTTAGATACTACAGAGCGCAACACACGATTTTGCTCTGGAGTAGCAGTGCTAGAGATACGGTGTGTTAAATCATTACGGCTTACTTTATTCGTGTCAGCTTGAGCCGCTTGCACGGTTGCAGTATCTTTAGTTACAGGAATTGCTTCGCTTGCTGCGAAGGATACTACTGGCAATGCAGCAGCCATCATGATGAGTACAGACTGTTTTAATTTCATTGTTTAACCTCTTATTGTTCTTGTTCAGCTTTCATAGCTAAAGCTTCTTCTTTATTGAATTTGTGTGTTACAACACGACGAACAAGGTAGAGACCAGAGAATGCGAATGCAAGCAATCCTAACCATTGTGCTGTGCTTTCAAAATCAGGACCTACTAATTCAAGTGGAGATTCACCGCCACCAGTTGTAACAGACAATACAATAATAACAGCTATGATTACACCAATCAAGCTTTCACCAACAATCAAACCAGAAGCGAAGAGAACGCCACGGCGGTTAGATTGTTCAATATCGTACTCAGCGAGTTCGCCAGCACGCATTTTAGCACGAGCTACTAGGTAACGGCCTACGAAGTAGCTAATGAAGGAACCTACGATGAGAGGCACTTCCAATGTTGGTGGTAAGTAGATACCCATACCAACTGCCAATGGAGGCAATGTTAAGGAAGCTGTTGTGCCTTTAAGAATCAAGTTAACGATGATTGCTACTACGCCAACACCAACGCCGATCAAGATATAATCCCATTCCATGCTGGAGTTGAAGATACCTTGAGCGATTGTAGTCATCAAAGTTGCTTGAGGTGCGGATAATGCAGCATTAGGATCCATTTCAGCACGTGGTAACGCACCTGTGAAGCCGTATGCTTGGTAAAGCAAGTTAAGAACTGGAGCAATTGCAACTGCACCGGCTACGGAACCAAGTAACAACGCAATTTGTTGACGCCAAGGTGTTGCACCAACGAGTTGACCAGTTTTCAAGTCTTGCAAGTTATCGTTAGAAATAGATGCAATTGCGATAACTACGGATGTCATGAAGATAGCCATAGCTGTAGCGAATTGAACACCTGCTTGTGTAGCGAACAAGTTATTTTCAGAAGCGATGAAGTACACCACTAAGGAAGAAATAATAGTCGCCAAGATACCAATACCGGAAATTGGAGATGCAGATGTACCGATAAGACCTGCCATGTAACCACAAGCTGCAGCTACGAAGAAGCCGATTAATAAAGCTACTAAGATGCCTACTACAACAAGAGTCCACATTAAGCCAGCACTAATAGGTACTGCAGAAACGAATTCCCAGAATGTGAATACCAAACCAATAAGAATAACTGCGAACACGCCTAAAACGGATTTTGTGCTCATATCTGTATCCATGCGATGCAATTCGCGATCACTAGAACTGCTGTTCATGGATTGTACAGAAATTTTCATACCTTCGATGATAGGTTTGATCAAAGTAATCAAAGTCCAAATCGCTGCGATACCGATAGCACCAGCACCGATGAAACGAACTTTAGATTTCCAGATGCCCATTGCGAACTTAGCAGTAGCGCCACCATCTGGAGTAAACATGTTAGTGAAGTAAGGTACGAAGCCAGCCCACGCGATGAGTACACCAACGAGGATAGCGATACCAGAAGCGATACCGATAAGGTAACCAGCACCTAACAATGCTGTAGAGAAGCCCAATGGAATTTGAGTAATACCTTTGCTACCTACAGGAAGCCAGAAGCTCATGCTGTCGCCAAGTACTTTAAAACCATTTGCACAAAGGCTGATAAGACCAGCTACAAAACCACCGGATACGATATCGCCCATACCGGAGCTAGATTGCGGGCCTGCACCAGCATTGTGAGAGCCAACTTTCAAGATTTCTGCTGCTGCACGGCCTTCTGGATATGGTAGATCACTATTTACTACCATGGCACGACGCAATGGAATAGTGAATAACACACCTAGAGAACCACCGCATGCGCAGAGCAAGAATGTTTGCCAGAATGGGAAGCCGTTCCAATACCCAAGCATGAGTAGACCTGGCAAGATAAAGATAATTGCGGACAAAGTACCGGCTGCAGAAGCCTGTGTTTGTACCATGTTGTTTTCAAGAACGTTAGAATCCTTGAAGAAACGTAAAATTGCCATTGAAATAATGGCTGCCGGAATGGATGACGAGAATGTCAAACCAACCTTCAAACCGAGATATACGTTAGATGCTGTAAAAATAACAGTAATTAATGCACCAAGTAGCATCCCACGTACCGTCAGTTCCGGCAGATGAAGGTCATGGCTCATAAAGTCATGTTTCATAAGTACTTACCTCCTCTGTGAAACTAGAGCTTAAAACAATATAATAAGCTACTTCCATTTTATCGTGTTAAAGCGATGATTTCAATATATATGCGATATTTATAATGTATACATGTAAATAGATATAATTTATACCCCTTATATGCATAAATCGCATATATAACTCTCTACTATATGAAAATAGAAATCATTCTCTTTTATTCTGTACAAATATACAGGATTTTATATAATTAAATTACCGACATTAAGGTCGGCATGGCTTTTAAGGAGGTTGTAATTATGGAAACAAGAATTGAATATGATTCAATGGGACCAGTCGAAGTCGACGCAAGACGAATTTACGGACCTCAAACGCAACGCTCGTTCAATAACTTTAAGATCGGTGACCACCGCATCCCTATTGAACAAATCAAAGCGCTTGCGCTTGTCAAAAAAGCATGTGCTTTAACCAATGCAAAGTGTGGAGCAGTAACCGAGGAAAAAGCGAAACTCATCGCTCAAGTAGTAGATGAAATCGTGGACGGCAAGTGGGATGATGAATTCCCATTGACAGTATTCCAAACAGGTTCTGGTACACAAACTAATATGAATGTGAACGAGGTAATCGCTCACCGGGCTAAACAGTTAGATGAAAGCAACCCGCTCCATCCTAACGACGATGTAAACCGCGGCCAAAGTACAAACGATACATTCCCTACGGCAATGCATATCTGTGGGTACTTTGAAATTACAAAACGCGTCATCCCTGCATTGGACGGCCTTATCGCATCCTTTGAGAAATTGCAAGAAAAGGGGAAAGGCTTACAAAAAGTTGGTCGTACTCACCTACAAGATGCGACTTTCATCATGGTGGACCAAGAAATCAGTGCCTTTGTGGACGGCTTAAAAACTGCTAAAACTATGCTCGTTCAAAACGCTGACTACCTGCTCGACGTAGCCCTTGGCGGCACTGCAGTCGGCACAGGTGTAAACACGCCTAAAGGCTATCTAGACGTTATGGAAACTGTATTGCCAGAGGTAACAGGTGCTCCATTCCGCGTGAAGAACAACAAATTCCAAGGACTCGCTCTTAAAGATGCGTTCATGATGGCTCACGGTGCACTTAACACATTGGCGACTATCCTATTCAAAATCGCTAACGACGTTCGCTTCTTAGGCTCTGGCCCTCGTTGCGGTTACGGCGAATGGCATCTACCAGAAAACGAACCGGGCTCCTCCATCATGCCAGGCAAGGTAAATCCTACTCAATGCGAAGCCTTGACCATGGTATGTGCCCAAGTATTCGGTCACAATACGACTATGACCATCTGTGCAGGCAGCGGTGCATTCCAATTGAACGTGTACATGCCTATCATGATCTATGACTTTGTTGAAAGCTGTCGCCTCCTCGCAGATGCAATGAATTCTTTCACAACACACTGTATCGACGGAGTAGAATTCGTACCTGAAAAACTCAACTTCTTTGTAGAACAATCCCTCATGATTGCTACATCCCTAACACCATATATCGGCTATGATAAGAGTGCTAAGGTTGTAAAAGAAGCGTACAAACGCGGTTGCTCTATTAAAGAAATCATCTTAGAAGAAAAACTCATGACCGAAGACGAATTTGCTGAAGCAGTTCGCATGAAATAAAATCTCTCTCATCTCTATGACATATCTGTAACATCCTCTCATACCTCAAATGAACGGAAAAAGCCCCGATACATTTTCGTATCGGGGCTTTCTATTTTAAATCTTAGATTAGCTTATTAACTTTTAACAAAATTAGAGCAGATATTAGGTAAGCAAAAACAATAAGAACTACATACATTTGTTTTTTTCTAGCCCATTCATAATAGCTACTACGAGGTGGCTGTTTTAATAATACTGCTGCCACAAAAATAGGCAGCAAGAACCAAGCCATAACAATTGGTATGGCTATGTAATCTAAGAAATAAAACATGCTAAACAGCATAACCGGATATGTAATAATTGCCGACCAGGAAAGAACCTTCATAAAACCATAATCAGAATTAGCAATTAAAGATACTAATAATGGTGAAAGCTTTTTCCTTAATAAGATTTTATAAATAATCCAATATAAAGCAATCCACGAAAAAATGATAGCTTCTAAAACTAATGGTAAATGAATATGCACAAATGCTAACCTCTTTTATGTCTTAAATAATTATAAATATAGTTCCATACCACATAAAACAAAAGTATTAATACATATGCGATGACAAAGAAATAAAAGTCTACTTCATCTTCAATTAACTCTGGATTTGTGACAAGACTATATGGAATACATATAAGTAAAAAAAGTATCAAGCCTCGTACAAAATAATTATAGATTTTTAAAAACATATACTCACACCAACCTTAAAAACTTTAGCTCTAATATCTCATAAGTTTTATAGCTATTAATACCATAAAAAATATGATTAGAAAAACATATTTCATATTGAATAGATTATTAATCTCTTTAAATCCATTTTGCTTAAATGCTTGTATTAATAAGTTTACTTGTTTACGACTTAACATATATAAAACTATGTGCAATACTAACCCCGCTAGTATTGCTGCTTTTAGATTTCCTTCGTATCCACCGGTTATCATTGCGCTAATAAGAGCTATATCCATAAGAATAATTGGAATAGCACATATAATAACTCTGTAGATAAAAAATTTACTATACATTAATCTACACCTATAAAATAGATCTACAAGCTCGAACGCTTCGATCTAGTCAATTATTCAATTAAATACCATCCACAATAATATAGCTGTCATAAAATATAAATAATACCGAAAAACCTTTACATTAGAATAGTTTTTTGAAGATTTAAGTTTAAATGTTGCAATAATTTCAACAATAAATAAGATACCTCCATTTACATAGAGTAAACTAAGGTAATCAACTAAATCAGGAATTAAAAATGTCTGCACTATGAGAAAAAGACTGACCGGAATCCCTAAACCTAAGAAAAGACCATATAGAGTTGGGAATTTCAACTCCATATTACTTTTTAATATATAGAGTCTAAACAACCTATATAAATAATAAACAAAAAGGCCTATAGGTACGCCGATTTTATAAATAGACAAGGAAATCATTTTTTAATACACTCTCTTATTTAATCAACACAATCAAAATTTTAACTCTAATATATCACAAATATTATATAAGTTCATATTATAAAAAGAGGTACTGTATTTTCATATACAATACCTCTTTTAGTTTGTACCCTATGGTTTTCTAATGTTTCACAAGGTTTATAGTCATTAATACGACAAAAGATATGATAAAAACCATATATTTTGTATTTAGCAATTCATAGGTCTCATTAAATGTATCATTTTCGAATGCTTGTATTATCAATTCTTCTTGTTTGCTTAGTTCCAAGTATATATCTAAATGGCATCCAATTGCCACTAGTATTGCTATTTTGAGATATCCTTTATATATATCCGCTGTCATAGAGTAGATCAGAGAGATATCAAATAGAACAAGTAGAATGATACATATAAGAAATTTATTGATAAAGGATTTACTATACATGATTGTATCCCTATAGTGAGATCGCCGTTTACACTAAGCTACTCCATCAAAGAATGTAATGACTGTAATTTCTCGTGGGCAGTTGATACGGATTGGGAACCAGTGGCCTGTACCGTTATTGACATAGCACACGCTTTGTTCTTCTACGTAGCGCCCTTTTGTATATGGAGTGCCCGTTGGCACTACAGGAACACCCATAAATACAATTTGACCACCATGGGTATGACCAGAAAGGGTCAACGGAATCTTGTGTTCAATAGCTTCTTCAAAGAATTCAGGATGATGCGCCAATAGGATAACAAAGGCATAGTCCGGAATACCAGATAAGGCTTTAGAGATCATCGCTTCTCGGCTATCTTTTTGACGGCTGTTATCGTATGTAACGCCTGCGAGATATACAGGTTGTTTGCCCCCCATAATTTGAATATTACTATTCAAAAGGATATTCATCGGTGTATTTCGCTTGAAAGAATCAATCACTTTAGTTACATCGTGATGGTACTCGTGATTACCTAAGATGAGATCTACACCGTCAGGAATTTGTTTTGCAAAGGTTGTTAGTCTTTCACAGACCTCAGGCAACCACGCTAGTTTATCGATGAGATCGCCTGTGATAACGACGCGGTTAGGCTTTTGTAAAAGCGCCAATTTTAGGATTTCATCAAAGTCGTCTAAGTCGATGCTAGCCCCTATGTGAACGTCACTAAGTTGCACGATTTTATAGTCTTTTAGCCCTGGAGGCAAATTCGTGTAACCAAATTTTTCATTTGTAACCACTATTTCCTGTTGACCGGCAAAGGCAGCATAGCTAGAACCACCAATTGTGGCCAAGGGCACTACGGTTGCAGCAGTTCTAAAGAAGGCACGGCGGCCCGTTCTGTTTTCCTCTGGCGTTTTGTTCCAAATCTTATTAACCGCCCAATATAACAAGCTGAAGACGATAAAGACAGGAATAGCCAAGAATAAGCCAAAGAGGAAACCGTAGCTTTCAGTACGGAACATATTCATTAGCGGATAGTACAACGTGCCGTATAAATCCACTTGATGTAACAAGTAGTATCGGATGGCAGCGAACCACGCACCGATAATAATTATATACCCTACCCAAGCAGGCCATTTCTTTTTAGGCTTCCACAGATTGAGGAATAGCGCCCAAAAGCCCACCAAACCTAATACTAGGATGGTGCCAAAAATTATATTAAATAGCATTCTCATTCATTGCTCCTACAAATTACTTTGCCATCTCCGTCAATTTACCATGAGGACCTGCCCAAGCATAGTCGGCGAACTCGTCACGCTTGATGAGCATCCAGTCCTTTGGCAATTGATTTTGGATGGCTCCGATTGTTATATTTTTAGCATCCCCTACGTACGTCAAATTGCCGCGGAATGCTTTCATAAACCATTTTCGATGAGAGAAAATATGTGTTATTTCTTTTACTAATACAGGTTGTAAAGCTAGTTCAAAACCTAGGGCCTTAACTAATTCTTTAAGGCCTCGTTCACCCTCGTCAAAGGCAGATACCATTTCCACCGAAGGGAATTCCCACATGGACCGTAATAATCCACGATTCGGGCGTTTATGCAATAGGTAGTAGTCTTCGTATTGCAAGATACCTACAAATAGAGGAATCTCCACAACCTTCGTTTTCTTGATACGCACTGGTAATTTGTCCGTATCCTTATGTTGGTATGCTTCGCACATATTTACAATAGGGCATTCCCCACAGCGAGGAGTTTTTGGAATGCACACAGCAGAGCCAAAATCCATCAAGGCTTGGTTAAAATCACCAGGCCGATCGTGAGGTAATGTTTCCTCTACAATAGCAGTTATGGCCTTCTTGCCTTTAGTACTCAAAATATCATCAAAGATGCGATATAAACGAGCGTAAATGCGCAGCACATTGCCGTCTACAGCTACCTCTGGTTCATTGTACGCCATGGATAGCACAGCTCCAGCCGTATAAGATCCTACACCCTTCAAGGACTCCATAGTCTTGCGGTCACGGGGCACAATACCACCGTAGTTTTCCACAACGTCCTTTACACCAAGGCGCAAGTTGCGAGCACGGCTATAGTAACCAAGCCCCTGCCAAGCGTGAACCACCTCATCCTCAGAGGCCTTTGCTAGGTCCTCCAAGGTTGGGAATAAACGCATCCAGTTGTCATAATAGGGCTTCATCGCCTCAATGCGCGTCTGCTGGCTCATCACCTCAGACACCCAAATCTTATAAGGGTCTCCACAATCGCGCCATGGCAATTCCCGTTTATGCACATCATACCACGCCAATAGCTGTGGCACCCACTTAGGGTTCTTTTTATCAGTCATATTACCTCAAAATATTATAAACTTAGGACTTTAGTACCACTTTCACAACTACATAGCCCTTTTTTGTACTTTAATATCCACTAGCCTTATCTTGATATAAGCTAATAGTTTAATAATCAATAGATATAGCCTAAGGCTTGTCCATATATTACATATATGTTAGCCAATAAGGTCCAACTTAACCATTAATATACAGATCAATGCGCGCCAAGTGTTCGCTTTCAAGAATGGTGTCTACAGTGGTTAGATTCATCTTATCTACCGTACTGTTGTCTCGGTCGAACACAATAGGCCCTTTTAACTTCTTTCCTTCTAGCAGCATTGGCAACCATTGGCGGTCACCATCCCACATGCGGTCGTAAGGAATTTCGTCTACTGTTAGCCAATGAGGCTCCATTTCGTCTGTTTCCTCTACATTGCCTGTGAAAGCACGCAAAAAGTACACATAACCTACATGTGTTAAGCTTTCATCAAAAGGAAATTGAAAATCAAAGGCAGCCACACATTCTAAATCTTCGGGGCGACCATGAAGGCCAGATTCCTCAAATAATTCGCGAATAGCACAGTCTCGGAAGCTTTCACCGTCGTCTAATTTGCCGCCAAAGCCATTATATTTATCAGCCCCAAAACCACGTTTCTTACGACCTAGTAATATACGATTTTGTTCATCAATAGGAAATACGAGCGTCGTCGGTTTCATAGGGCCTCCTTAATCGTTAAAATAACACTATATTATTATACCATTATTTCGTGTGCGAATGCGCTAGTTGTGGTATCATTAAGAGTATAGATTTTCGTGCATGGAAGGAGGCACATGATGAACAAACCACTTAGATTTAATATTGAATTAGGGCGCACAAAACCCGTCAATATTCGGGATGAACAAGTGCGTTGCCCCTTCTGTGACCGTTCAAAGTTAACGGATATCCTAGATACATCAGGCCATATCATTTGGCTTATGAATAAATACCCTGTGCTAGAAAAAACTTGGCCTACTGTTATCATCGAAACGGAAACCGATGAAGGCGAATTTTCTACCTTACCTGCTGATGAAGCAGCACACATTCTTCAATTCGGCCTCGATAAGTGGCGTGAAACTCGTCAGCGCAAGGAGTTTAAATCCGTACTATTCTTTAAAAACCATGGCTATATGTCTGGCGGCTCCATTCGCCATCCGCACAGCCAAATTATCGGTCTAGAAAATTACGATTACCACAAGGATATTACGGCTCAACACATGGACGGCTGGCTCTTACACGAGGATCAGCATGTACGCATTACCTTGTCTAATCATCCCATAATTGGGTTCTTTGAGTACAACATTCGCTTCAAACCAGATGCGCCTGTTCGTCCTGTAGCCATTCGATTACAACAAGTTTTGCGCTATGTATTGCACTCCCTTTCTAACCTTAGCCAATCCTACAATTATTTCTTCTATAATCTCGAAGACGGCTACGACTATATCAAGGTAGTGGCTCGCTATGTAACGACGCCACTCTACGTGGGCTACAAAATTCCACAAACCTGCGACGAGGAACGGGCTGCGAAGATTATGCGCGATATTGCGCCTTATTTACAGGCTACTAAATAATTATAAACTACTAGTTCTCATATACATATATTTTGAACATACGTAATGTAGATTACATAAATTTTGAACATCTATGATTTTGACATAGATAATTGAAAGGATTTTTATGAAAGTATTTGCCATCGGCGATCTCCATCTATCTGGCAATCCTCCAACGAAGCCGATGGATATTTTTGGTCCCCATTGGGATAATCACTGGGCCCGCATCAAAGAGCATTGGGCTAATAATGTAACAGATGATGATATTGTCTTTCTCGTAGGCGATATGAGCTGGGCACTACGCCTCGACGAAGCGGCTCGGGATTTACAAGAAATCGCATCCATGGCCGGTAAAAAATATATGATTCGCGGCAACCACGACTACTGGTGGGCCTCCGCAAACAAGATGTACAACCTCATGGGCGATGCTATTACCTTTTTACAAGGTCATGGCACAGCAGAGCTCATTCAAACAGAAGAAGGCCCTCGCATCATTGCTTTTGGTGGAACTCGTGCCTATCTCTGCCCTGGTGACTCCCATTTCTCACCAGAAACAGACCAATCTATTTATGAAAGAGAATTGATGCGCACCGAAGCAGCATTACAAGAAATGGATACGGCTGTGGAAACACTCATAGAAAAACTCACATCTGAAACAAAAATGGAAACAACAGGTTTTGAAACATCTGAGCTATTAACAATAGATATACACAACATACCAGTAACAAAACTGTTATTATTACACTACCCTCCATTTAACGAATCCAACGCCCCTTCTGGCTTTACGGACCTTATGGAGCAATACAAAGTAGATACTTGTATCTTTGGTCATTTACACGATCAAATTTCCTTTAAGCGCATTCCAAAGGAGTTTGGCACAACCAAACTAGAGCTAGTATCTGCAGACTATCTAGACTTTACACTAAAACAAATCATCTAAGGAGAGACTATGAGTCGCATTCATAAAGAACATTTACAAGCGGGCTATATCTTTGGTGATACTATTAACCAAGAATATATTTACTTGCCCTCTGGTGAAGTAGGCACAGACCATCCTTTGGCGGTCCTCGAAACACCGACAAAGCGTGAAGATATCACCTTGGACGAAGCGGTCCACATGATTGATACGCTAACGCTAAAACGCTGTAGCCATCCTACACTGGGGAAAAAATCATTTTAATGATACATTAACATTAAAACGCTATAGCCATCCTACACTGGGAAAAAATCATTTTAATAAAACATAACTGCTTGAACATCAAAAAGCGGGTAGAGTAGATCTACCCGCTTTTTTTGTGCTACAAAGATTACCCTAAGAAACCACCATGACCCATGCGAATGCAGTCTTCTTTAGTGATTTCATCATCTGCTACGAGGCGTGGCAAGATTTCATCAAATGCCGTTGGTTTGCTGAATAGTACGCCACCTGGAACACCGAGAATTGGTGTTCCATCAGCACAGTACGCAATACAAACCATAGAACCTGGCAGTACAGGTAATCCGTATGTCACTACACGATCTGCATAGCGTTTAATGGCACCCGGTGTTAAATCGTCAGGATCAACGCTCATGCCGCCTGTACAGAAAATAATATCGGCGCCAGCTGCTTTTACCTTGTCGATAGCCGCCACGATATCGTCCGTATTGTCCGTTACGATTTCATGAGCCACTTTTGTGACGCCAAATTCTGCGCAACGTTCTTCAATAATAGGGGTGAAAGCATCTTTAATACGACCTTCAAACACTTCGGAGCCAGTAGTAACGATGCCCATTGTTTTGCGCACGAATGGTTTTACATTAAGTAAAGGCTTATCATTAGCAATTTTCTTAGCATCCTCTACTTGTTGTTCCTCTAATAATAAAGGAATACAACGCATGCCTGCTAATTTATCACCCGCTTTTACAGGTGTATTATTAAATCTTGTTACAATAGTAAGCTCACCAATGCTGTTAATAGCGTGTAAGCGTTCTACATCGACCTTGAATAAGCCATCTACGTCTGCAATGGCTTCGATTTTACCTTGTGCCATTGGGCCTTCGTGCATGTTTTCGCCACCTGCCATACGATACAAAGCGCGAGCTACGTCCTCTTCGTGCAAGAAGCCTTCATCTTCAGGTTCCATAACGAAGATATGTTCTTTGCCAAGGTCTAATAATTTAGGAATATCCTCTTCTGTAATAACATGACCACGACGGAACGGCGTATCTTTCACCTCGCCGATAACAATGCGAACTAAATCGTGTAATAATGCATGCCCTACGGCATCTTGTGTTCTAATAGATTTCATAATATGTCCCTCTATAATCTGGAATTCTATGTGGTATTCTATCTAAATCTCTTACTAAACAATCATATAAAAATTGATGTATTTACGCTGTAACTCAAGTCACCTTATTCACTTATATTAGATAGCGCAGAGTATACGCGCCAATAATACGCCAATCCAGCAAAGGATCAGCCCACCTACAACTTGTACAAGACCATAGAATAAAGCTTGTACATAGGACTCAGCCATCATCAGCTGCAGCATTTCAAAGGCAAAGGTAGAAAAGGTGGTGAAAGCTCCGAGGCCACCAACAACGAGAAAGAATCTGGCCCATTGTGGTAAATCTGGCTTTTGCATGTAGAGGCCTAACACGAGGCCGATAATGAGGCAACCGATAAGGTTAACTACGACCGTACCATACGGAAAGGAGCTGACCTTTGTCATCACCCATTCGCCAAGAGCCATGCGACATAAAGCACCAACAGCTCCACCGAGGGCAACGGCTATGTATTTTTCCATAAGGCCTCCTCTATTTACAACATACTAACTGCTTTGGTTACAGCACCAAAGTATATAGGTAATAAGACTTTCACAATTCGTGTAATTATCTGTAATAGCCGATAATTATCTAGTTTTCTATATTAGTCAATCGCCAACAGTCTCAGTATACTATATTTAGAGAGTCGGGAAAAGGAAGGAGTCCCTATGAACCCCTCAACAGCACCATTGACCGAACTGCGGATTAATACGTACGAAGATCCAATTTTACAACATCAATACGTATGTTTAGGCCATAAAATCGCCAATATTCGCGTATCTCTAAATATGTCCCAATATGAGTTAGCCCGCCATGTCGGCATCAGCCGCAGTTATTTAAGCAAACTAGAGTGTGGCACGGGCATTTCTGGCATGTCCTTAGAAATTTTATTTAAAATCGCTCAAGCCTTTCAAATCGACGTAGCACAACTAGTGCGGCTACGCATCGTTGACTATAAAAACTGCAATGCGCACCTAACATCGCATTATAAGCGGCTAGAGTTTCTAAACCATACCAAAAACTAAACCGTTAATCACTTACGCAAAAAAACTCCGCCATGGGCGGAGCCTTTTATGTCATTATGCCTATGGGCACGTTAGACATTATACTTCATTAAGTTTTTTGTGTTGCACTTCAGCATTTGCTTTTTTGAAGATAAATGCATTGTTGATATGCTGACGCATAGCTGTTTCTGCAGCTACTTCGTCATGACGTTCGATAGCGTCTACAATTTGATCATGTTCATCATCGCAATCATGTGTACGCACTGCATTGAAGGAGCTGATGTACATGTCTCGATTAACGCGTTCACGGAAGCTTGCTAAGTAGTCTACGATACGTTCATTACCAGAGTAATGAGCGATCATTGTATGGAAACGGCTGTTAACCTCAACGCGTGCTGTAGCATCTTCGATTTCATGCATTTCTTTACAAATATCTTTCAATTCTTTAATTTGTTCTTCTGTAGCATGACGTGCACATAGTCTTGCACCAAGACCTTCCATTACTTCGCGCACTTGATATAATGCAACGATTTCCTCTGGAGTGTCTGCTTTTACAGTAACACCTTTCCAAGGAACGATAACTACGAGGTTATCTTTAGCCAATTTACGGAATGCTTCACGTACAGGTGTAGCGCTCACTTGTAGCTGTTCTGCAATCTTTACCTCGTTTAGCTTTTCTTGAGGCATCAATTCGCCTGTTAAAATCGCTGTTTTTAATGTTAAATATACTTGTTCACTAAGTGGCAATCTTTCAATAGAGTCCACTGCGGACAAATTATATCTATCTTTAGAATCTTGTCTTCCCATTATTATCCCCTAAAACTTAATACTCGTCCTATCTTTCACACTTTCAAAGAACGACCAAAATGAGTATAATAAATTATACGACATATTTTTATAAAATATGTCGCAAATAATATGTAATACAATATGTAATACAGTGTATACAATATAATTATAAAACTCATATCTAAAATTGTCAATCTAGCAATCTAACAATAGATACTAGCTACATCTCATTTTTGAAAGCAAGGAAGTACACTATGAGCCGTTGTTTGGTTATCATCAATCCTGTATCAGGGGGCGGTGCGGCGCGCCGGTATGCCCTCGACTTACAATGGAAATTGAGCACCTTATTCGAAACGATCGAGGTCAAATTCACCACCGGCGAAGGCGATGCGACACGTTTTGCTAAAGACGCTTGCGAACGCGGGTTCGATGCAGTATTTTGCATGGGTGGTGATGGTACTGTTAACGAAACTGTTAATGGCATTGCTCAAGGGGGATTCAAATCTACCTTTGGCTTTATCCCAGTTGGTACTGTTAACGATATGTCTCGCGCACTTGGAATTCATCAAAATCCAGCACAGGCTATCAAACGCATCGACATCAATGAAACGAGAACAATTGATATCGGACGCTGCAATGACAAATTCTTCTGCAATAACATTGCAGCAGGTGTTATCCCTAAAGTAGTAGAAGAGGTTACTCCAAAGGAAAAAAGCATACTCGGCCCTCTCGCCTACTTCTTGCGTGCAGGTCAAGCGTTATTTACCACTAAAGACTATACATACCGCATCAAAACAGAGAACGACGATTTTATCTGTAAATCCCCTCTCGTTTTAGCATTGCTTACCAATGTAGTATCTAGTTTTGAACGGTTTATGCCTGAAGCCTCGGTAGATGACGGCTACATGCGTATCATCATTTTTAAAGAATACTTTATTCTAGATATTCTCAGCGTAATACCGCTCATCATTAGTGGTGCTATTTATAACTCTCGTTATACAACTACCTTAACTGTGAAGAAAGCATCCATCGAGCTCTTAACTAATGTTGATGATTTAGCAACCAATATGGATGGCGATCCAGGTCCATCTATGCCAGTAAATATCGAAGTATTACCACGAGTACTAAAAGTATTTGCTCCATCAAAACACAAAAAGAAAAAAGCTTTGAATTTGCCTAAACTACCGCATATTTAACAAATTGTAGAGAAATCTCTACGACAAAACTACATAGCAAGCTATAACACAAAAGCTCTCTATCCAAGGATAGAGAGCTTTTTATATTTACTGGACTATAGAACATCTGTATAGATTTATACACTACGCAGACATACAGCCTTATGCCAATCTTACGATTTTTATAGGCTAATCTATGATAATTGCATCGTGCAAGCGGAAGCTATAGATATAACATGCTTTCACAGGCATCCCTGTCAATCGCTGTAAGGCCTCTTTGTAGAGGTCCATTTGTATTTTATAGCGCTTGATGAGGTCTTCCCCAGATTTGACACGGTCTGTCTTGTAATCTACGAGAACCCATTCACCATCTTCCTCAAAGGCAGTATCGATAATACCTTGAAGGAATAGATTTTCCCCATCCTCTAAGGTGTCATATACGCGTTTTCCTTCAAAAAGCATACTAAATGGCAATTCACGTTCTATGCGCTTCGCATTGATAAGACGCTTCCCAAGGTCAGAACTAAAGAATTTATATAAACTTGTATCGCTCAATAGATTTCGTTCTTCCTCTGTGAAAGTTCCTTTCGTTACGAGTGCATCCAGCTCTTTTGTTAAAGAAGCTTGGGTATACTTCGCAAGAGGTAGCCACTGCATAGCCTCATGCATCAAGGTGCCCCATTGAGCTCCCGTTAATACATCTTCTTCGGACTGCAGTGCTTGCGGCTTACGGCCGAATACGGAATTCGCCAATTCGTCGTTTGAAACAGTTACAGCTGAAGTCTCCGTAATTAATGGACCAGCAGCATTGGCATTCTTCGCCGCAACATTTGAAGATGATTTTATGTCTAGCTTAATAGCTTGGCCTAAGATCGCATCTGAAACAACACGTTTATCCCCTGTATCTACCGTTACAATAGGTTCGTTTAAGGTATCGATAGTGCCTGCTTCTAGTTCTCGTTCTTGGAATCGTCGTTTTAATTCACTAACGGAAATTTTAGCAGTACGACGTGTAGCGTCGCTATATGGATAGGTATAGTTAAAGCGGTCTACGATTTCCGGTGGCAGTTCCACGGAATTAACAGCTTGTAATTCTCGTACCTTATTGATGGTAGTTTCATCAATATCCGCCTTGTAATCGAGATCACCGTAGATAGAACCATCGTGGATTTCCACCTTGATGCGACATTTTTTATCTGGCAAGTCAAAATAGGTCGGTCCTTCGTACTCAATGGCTACGCGCAATGGATTACCACCGTCCAAATGACGAGTAAAGCCCATAATGAGCCACTCTAAATACGTATTAGCTTGAGTAATAATATCCGTAGGTAGTTGTCGACCCTCTACAGAGGCAGCATTCTTAATGAGTTCACCTAAGGTATTCAACCCTTTACTAGAGTTTTTAAAGCCTTTTATAAAGCCCGTCATGAATAGTTTATCTCGTGCCCGTGTTAACGCCACATAGAGAATACGCTGTTCCTCTGCTTTAAGGGCCGCCTCTTTGACGTCTTTCACGTAGAACCACGGCATAGTTGGGAAGGATACCCGAATATCTGGGAAATACCCCTTAAGACCAAGGCCTGCATTCTTATCGATGAGGAGTTCCGAACGAAGATCCATCATATTAAATTTCTTTTGCACCCCAGATAGAAATACAACAGGGAATTCTAAGCCCTTACTCTTGTGAATGGTCATGAGGCGTACCACATTGTCCGCTTCGCTTACCACATTGGCAAGGGGCATATCTTGATTGCTATCACGTAAACTTTCCACAAAGCGCAAGAATCTAAAGAGTCCACGGAAGCCAGAGGCCTCATAGCCTTTGGCTCGGTCGTATAAGGCGAGCACGTTCGCACGGCGCACAAGACCATTTGGCATGGCACCCACATAGTTTACATAATCTTGAGATTCGTAAATATCCCATAACAAATCGGTCACACCGTGACGGCGCGACAAGGTACGCCAACGCTCCATATGGCCAATGAAAGCTAACAAGCGCTCATCTTGAGCATCTTCAGCATAGGCTGGCATGAGGGACCACAGAGAACCCTCACCAGACAAACGCAATGCCCCTAGTTCGTTTGCATCAAGCCCCACGAGGCCAGAGTGCAATACCGCTGCCATCGGCAAGTCTTGTTCAGGATTATCTATGATAGATAACAACGCTAGTAAGAGCTGAATTTCTTGTGCTTCAAAGTAGCCATCCCGTTCGTTTACCACCGCAGGAATACCCGCTTGGCGCATGGCCTCTACCGCACGAGTACCCCAACCAGCCAAGGATCTGCGCAAAATAGCAAAGTCTCGCCATTCAATTTGACGGAACGTACCATCTGGATTTTGCACCTTCTTCTTGGCAGCATGGATTTCCTTAATCTTTTGGATGATGAAATCGAGCTCCCGCTCGTTATTTTCAGGGTCGTCCCCTTCATCTTCGTCGCTTTCACTAGCGCTGAGGGTATCCTTACTCACATCGAGTAGCTGCAATTCCACGTCGCCTCCAACCCAATCTTCTGGCGCATCCTCTACGATACGGCCAGGAATGAGGGATTCCGCCTCCGTATAATTTAGCTCTGCCGCCTCTTCCGTCATGATTTGATAGAACAAGAAATTCGTTGCGGTCAAGATATTTTCGTGAGATCGGAAATTCTTCGCTAGGTCGATGCGGCGTTCCACCGCATCAGTATCGCCGTACGTATTGTATTTCTCCATAAATAGAGAACTGTCAGCCATACGGAAGCTATAAATCGCTTGCTTCACGTCCCCTACGTAGAACCTGTTATCGACACGAGAAATCAAGTTGATAATCGTCTCTTGCACACCATTCGTATCTTGGTATTCGTCGACCATGATTTCTTTGAACGTATCTTGCAGTTCCTTTGCTACATCAGACGGCTGAGGGTCATCCTCTGTGCCCGGCTCAACGAGAAGGGCTAAGCATAGATGCTCGAGGTCACTAAAGTCCATAATGCCTTGCTCTTGTTTCATATCTCGATACGCCTGATGGAACGCAATCGTTAGCTCTACAAGCCCTTCAATGATTGGATATTGAGCCTTAAACTGTTCTTGCAAGGTAGATTCTGGCACGGTAAACACAGCCCCTTGCATTGCTTTAAGGTCATCTTTATTTTGAGAACCTAAAGATTTAAACTCTGCTACCAATATAGGGTCATAGGCTTGTCTCTCTTTTGAGCCCATGCGGAACTGGTCCTTAATAAAGGTATCCGTATGCTTACAAGCTTCACCCATAGCATCCCAGGTTTGAGCATTTGAAAGCATGCCTAGTGCGGCTAGTTGGTTGTCGTATATATTTTGCCATTTATGAGGCCCCACTGGATCGAGCAAGATTTGTTCCATTCGTTCTAAGCGCTCACGAATGCGGTCAATAACAGCTACATGTTGCTCCCACATATATTGGCCCCATAGCGTATCGCTTGGGTTTACAGTCATGGCCTCTTTATAGGGCTCTAATGCTTTGCGTAACCAACCATCAGGATTAGCAAGGGACATAGCGTAGTTATATAGAGACATAATCTTCGCCGTTAAGCCTGCATCCGATTTATCATCGCTAAAGAAATCCGCCAATTCATAGATATTATAAAGGCCCTCTTCATAGGATTTAGTCAATAAATCGGCTAGCACCTCTTGTTGTAACAGTGCCATCTCTGCTTCGTTACCGATGCGAGCAGTAGGATTAATATCGAGCTTGTAAAAGTAAGACCGAATCACCCATTGGCAGAAGGAGTGCAACGTAGAAATGTGAGCAGACGGCAACAGATTGAGCTGTCGTTCAAGGCGCTCTTGCATAGCCTTGTCATCAGTAGACTCCATGGCTTTAGCCAAGGCTAAACCGATGCGGGCACTCATTTCTTGAGCAGCTGCCTTTGTAAAGGTTACAACCATGAGCTCTTGAACGGATAAAGGATTATCTATGTCTTTTAAACGGGTAATAATACGCTCTACGAGAACTGCCGTCTTACCTGAGCCAGCAGCTGCCGCTACTAGCAAGGTTTGATTATCTAAGGACGAGTCCTTCGGCGCTATAATGGCAGACTCCTGCTCCGGCGTCCACTTAACACCCATGGTTTTCACCTCCTTCACTACTATTATTTCCGTCATTGCTATTATTGCTGTCGTTGCTGTTGTTTCCTTCGTTTAGAACCTCTTTCATCCGTTCTAATGCATCATCTTCAGATAAGCCGGACAGATAGTTATACTTATTACGGCTAGAGTCAAAACGGCATACAGTATTGTAATCACAGTATGTACAAGGTCTATTCTTATTTAACTGGTAAGGCTGAATTGGGAATTGACCGTCCCCGATGTGGCGACCGATGTCAGCCATTACATGATTGGTGTAACGACACATTACGTCAAATTCGCCAGAATTCTTAACCTTACGTAAGTCTCTACTAGAAATAGTTTGATCCTTTTTCGTAGCGATTGGTACATATGGGCCCCGTTTAGATCCATAGGACAAAAATTTATTGTCAATATGCGTCAACAGCTCGATATCATCAGAGAAGTATCCACTATTTTGCCATGCATCGCTTTCCTTAGCCAAAGATACTGCATCTTCATAAGATATAGGCGCATCGGCAGGAATTTTAGGATTTTTCACATAGGAATACACCACAGCCGCAGGAGCTATAGATTCGCCTTGCGTTTTACCATAAGCGGATTCTAAGGCCAATAGATAGGTCATAAGCTGCAATTTAAGGCCATAGTATACATCTTGGGCCGTTACATGGGCGCCGCCCGATTTGTAGTCGATAACCATGCCATAGGTTTGACCATCTCTTGTATATTCATCGATGCGGTCAATTTGACCGATGAGGCGTAAATAGCGATCCTCTCCAAGGGGTACGCGGATAGGGTCCCAGCCGCCTTGACGGCCAAAATCTTGCTCCAAGTATTTCGTATCAAAATCACTGCGTTTGGACCACTCTACAAGGCGATCTACCGTCACATGTAATGTTCGTTGTACACGCTGCTCGATTGCCTTTTGGTAGGCGTCACTCGTTTGCTCGCCGCCCTGATTTTCTTGTAAAATTTCTTCCGCTACCGTACGGCACAAGTTCTGTTGATCCTCTTCGTTAAGGTCACGCCATTGTTTATTGTTATCTAATAGATAATTACCTAAACGCTCTAGGTTAGCATGAAGGAATGTACCAATTTCAGGAGCACCAAAGGAACGTACACGACGCGGTTCTAGTTTTAAACCATATTGAGCATAGAACTTGAACGGACATTGCTGATATCTCTCTAGGCGCGTCACAGAACCAGACATATAGCCTTTAGATAGGAACAATCCATTCACTAAATCCTTTGTAATGACAGGTACATCATTATTATCTCGAATACCACGAGACACCTCCCCTAAACGAGGACGGTACGTGTCGCTTTCACGAGCCCAGTTATAGAGGCCCCACCACAATGGATTGACCTCATGACCACTAAAGAGGGCACCCCAGCGCTCAGACAATAGGGACAAACTCTGTAAAGGTCTCCATACATAGTCCGACTCAGTATCAGGTGCAATGGAGAGTGGAATATCTACCGCCTTATCTACATAACCAAGGGATTCTAGTCGTTTCACCACGAGGGATGGCTCAAGACCGGTTCCATCTTCACCAGAACTTGCATAGGACAGCGTCAAAGAATCGGATGCTCGCGTCATAGCTAGGTATAATAGGAAATTTTCGTTGAAAGCCTTCGGCAAGGCACCTTCTGCCAAAGTGATACCGGCCTCCGCCAATTCCTGACGTTCCTTATCCTTAATAAGGCCTTCATCGCCCATGCTTTGTGGGAATATTCCTTGATTGAGTCCCATGACGAACACCTTAGGCCACCATTGGCTATAACCACGTTCAATGGTGGTGATTACCACATGATCTAAGGACGGAGGAATCATAGAATAATTTACATCGCTCAATCCTTCTTCGAGGAGTAACATCATCTCATCTAGGGTCAACACTTCATCCTTCATGACCATAGAGATTTCGTCTATGAAAGAAATAACCGCATTGTACATCTGTTCATGGCTGGCTTTAGACTCTTGATCCCCCACCGTTTCAGCGTCTTGTGCCCATTCATAGAGACGCTCAGGCACTTGTAAGGTTTCTAAGAGACCATACAGCTGTTCGCCCCATTCTGCCCCCGTATGACCTTCGCTATGAGCGGCAAAATCAAACCACGGGGATAGGATGTCCATAATGGTTTGCCTTGCTTGGTTGACACGAGCTCTACGCGGTGCATCAGTGTGACCTTCTTCATCTTGGCCCTCATGGAAGCCCCGTAAATAGGGCCAGCTTTCACGTTCCCATTTATAATGGTCAATACCAAACTCGAGCACATAGTTTTCTAGTTCATCTACGGCCTCACGGGTAAGGGGCATCAAATCTGTTTTAAGCAATAAGAACATGCTGTCTCGGCTGTAGTTATGACGCACGATATCAAAGAGGGCCGTCAACAATTCGCCTAATGGATGATTTTTCATAGGCCGCTGGCGGTCGATAAAATGCGGAATACCATACCGACTGAAGACCTTCTCTAAGGTATCTCCGTACGTTTCCGACTCACGAAGCATGATGCATACATCGCGGTAACGTGCCTCTGGAGAGGACTCTACGTAGGCTAAAATACGGCGAGCCACCGCATCAGCTTCCCGTTCTCGGTTGTAACCACGAATGAGTGGAATAGTAGTATCCGTAGAATTTTGCTTACTAGGGCTAGTAAAGTAATTAGCCTCTAATGCTTGTACAATGTGAGGGCCCCGTTTACCATCAAAACCAACCCAATTAATACTAGAACCATAACGAGCCAGTAAGGTATCGTATATTTCTAAAGGACGACTAAAGAGGTGTTCCCCTCGACGTGCTAGGTTTAATGCCTTCGGAGCCATTGGCAAGTCGATGGTAATAACCGCTTCTTTCGCCAAATCAAACAAGGTATAGATCAACTCGTAGTGTGTAGGTGTAAACCAATGGAAGCCATCGATAAAGACATGGCTATTTTCCATCAGTGGAGATTGAGGCAACGCCTCAACGATTTCCATGATAGGATCGATGTCATGCTCCCCATGACGACTAATTTCCTCTTCATAGGCTGCCATACAGATGGCAAGTTCCTGCAATTTCTTTTGTAATACTTTATTTTTAACGGACTGTGCCCCACGTTCAAGGTCATTAGGACCGACGCGGAATGCGCGAAACTCAGAGAAGAGCTGTTGCAATACAGAAGAAAACTCAGGACGTTTAGTAGCCTGTTCTAATAGGCCTAGCTCCTTTTGTTTCCGCTTCATAACAAGGCGCAACAACATAGACCGGCCAAAGCTAGATAAGCTTGATTGACCGGCCCCTTTGGAGCCTATGGATTGATATACTTGGTACCCCAAACGTCCAAAGCCTACGACACGAACCGTGGTAAAGCCTTTTTCAGGCATAAATTCAGCTAGCTCTCGCTCTACTCGATACGTGGCTGGTTCAGGAACGAGTAAGATTATGGGTTCCCCTGGACAATCGGTCATCACTTGACGTATCCGTTCATATACGGCACGCGTCTTGCCTGATCCTGCTCGTCCATAATAGACGCTAATATTCATGAGACCTCCCTAGTGAAACTTTCACCATCTCAGTTTATATAATTTATATAATCCGCAAATTTCATCTTATTTATATATTTCTTGTTCTTAGGTCTAGCCTAAAACTATTTTTTTCGATATAATATGTTACTGTACTAAGTATTATTATATAGTAAATATGACATTCTGTGCTTAATTCTGGGGTAATTTTAAGCTAATTGTACAATATTTGACTCATCTGATTATATTTGTTTATAATTAAGAAAAAAATTTATATTTTATTTACATTTAACAGAATTTCATATATAATACATGTTAGTATTTGTGTTATTTGTAAAAATCATGTATTTAGGAGTGAATTATTATGAACAAAAAACATTTAGCAGCTGCTTTCGCAGTATTCGCAGCTACAACTATGTCCTTCTCCGCTTTCGCTGCATCCATCGATGCTAATGCACGCGCTTACGAACGCGCTGCAGCAGAGCAATATACTTACGCAGCACCTCAAGCGGCTACACCAGCTTACCAATCTGGCTATGTAACAAGTGCACCACGCCCTGGTTACAAACCATTGCCAGCGGTTCCTTACACAGCAGGTGACATGGCTCAACAAATGCCTGTATCTAAAGAATTGGGTGATCCAATCTTCGTAGCACCTCAAACAACTGCTGTAGGTCTTCAAATCATGGACCCTATCGCACCTAGCTACCAACCTGTATACCAAGAAACTGTAAACTCCGTAACAGCTAATGGCAACGGCAGTGCATACGTTTCTCGTTACAAAACTAACCAATTAAACGCTTTCGACTTATTGTTGAACGGCAAAACTTACACATATGACTTGCCTGCATACACTAATGGCTACCAAGTGAAAACTGCTAGCACGTACAACCGTGCTGGTGACGGTGTTGCGAATGTATTCTCTACAAACGTAATCACTGAAGCAGTTGTAAACAACAACTCTTTGCGTATCACTGTTAACATGACTCAACCAACAGCTGTAGCAGCTGCTAAATTGCGTTCCATGCAACAAACTGGTCAAGTAGCAGGTGGTGAAGTAGCTGCATTGTTCGCTTACAATGAAAGCTATGACGGTGTAAAACAAGCTGCTCATTACGACATATTCAACAACAGCGGCCGTTACATCATCGTTAAATCCGGCGCTGTAACTGTACCAAATGGTGCACAACACCCTTACGCAACTGCATTGTTCGCAGTAACTGAAGACACTGTAGCTGCTGTAACAGTATCTGGCAACACTGCTGATGCTTACGACTTAGTAAAAGGCACTGCATACGCAATCGCTCAATCCGCTAAGGTTGGCAACGCACATCGCTAATTCTAACTACTAATTCGTTACGAATTTAATTATACTTGTGAAAGCCACAAGCTTTCATGAAAAAAGACTATAAATCACTAAATCCCCTAATGAGGTTGCTCATTAGGGGACTTTTTTATAATCTTATGAAGACTTCAAAATCGTAATCTTATGAAGACTTCAAAATCGTCTAAAAATCTTTAGGCCTTGTAAAAATCTATAATCTTGTAAAAATTTCTAGTGCTTTGTAAGCCATCAAGCGATAGCCTAGCTCATTGGGATGTACTTCTCCAGCAAAGACGATTTGTCCAATTTGATCCGCTTCAAACAAGGTCGTATAGAAATCTATGACCTTAATATCATGAGCTGCTGCGTATGCTTTTAGCTGTTCATTAACCTCTCGTACGACGAGGTCTAAACCATCCATATCGCTGTCAATTTGCGTTTCTAAACCAATAATAACCTGTCCCTTTGTGCTAGCTAATTCAATGGCTTTCACCAAAGTCTTGAACACATATGCACTATCTCGACCTTGTAAGATATCGTTGGTACCACACATTAAGAAGATATGGCGCGTTGGATCAGATACAGCCGTAACCGCCCAGTTTTCAATATTATAAATCATGGCTTGTGCAGAGCAGCCATCCACCCCATTATTCGTAAAGTTTACGCCCTCAATGGATGCATCGCAGATTTCAACCCACCCACGTCCATAAGGTACATCGTAGCCACGCGTAATGCTGTCGCCAAAACAGATGATTTCCATATTCATCCCTCCTGTAACTATGCATTAATCATATAATAAAAGCATGTTATACACAATATACATATTATAGAATTTTATATGCACTCTTCATGGAATTACACCTATGACTATGGTATACTATTTCCACATAAGAGAGGTCAATGATGAGAAAACTATATCCCTTTTTAGTGATTGCTCTGGCTAGTCTTCAAACAGCTAGTGCTATTTCACAATACGAATTAGAAAATAAACCAACCCAATTCCAAGTTGCTTATAATAGCCCTATTGAGACTGTGTATATCGACTTGAGTACCATCAATCTAGCACAAGCAGGACCGACGTATAATACATTACACGCTCGTACTATTAGTCTATATAAGCAACAAAACATTATTGCAGACTATATGACTAATTATACATACCATCGTGGTAAAACATCTAAAGATATTTACCTCATGGACTGGCATGTGGCTCCTGCTAAATTCTACCAAGTAAATGGTGCCCCTATTGGAATGGCAGACAATCACCGCTCCGTTTTATCTACAGGTGCTCGCGTAGCTCCGAAAGGATCTGCCGTTGCTGAAATCGGTCAGTTTATCTTGCACAATGCACTAGAAATGGAACGAATTACCTATACCTTCACAAACCCCTATGTGCCACCACGCCCATATAAGCCTATGAACACCCCTGCTCCTACTGCAGAAAAACCACTATTTGGTGTTCAACCCCCTGAAGGTGTATATAAACCACTGAATCAACTAGAATCGCCATATGCCTATCATCAACCGCGCTTAGAGCCATCTAAACTAGGTGTATACGGCCCCGTTCCTCCACCACCTCCAACAGGACCTCGTCCTAACTGGGCTCTGGATATACAAAATCAAGACTTACCAGATCCGAACACACCTATGAGTCAATGGGGCCCACAACCAGATTATAATGCGCCACCTAGACCATAGGAACGTATCTCTATTCTAACTATATCCCTTAGATATGAGTTTATAGGCTTATAGGACAAAAAGTGTGTGTGAAAACCCTTATAACACTAGATATTTACTAGTGTTATAAGGGTTTAATCTTTTTCTGGAGAAGTTTGAGG